>Ga0209755_10000029_pt1 | contig 241037 bp, 201 predicted proteins | sample TergutCo191P1_FD_187301 | JGI IMG/M metagenome (GOLD analysis project Ga0209755, IMG submission 187301) | Cornitermes sp. P1 segment gut microbial communities from Petit-Saut dam, French Guiana - Co191P1 (SPAdes) (version 2) | ecosystem: Host-associated > Arthropoda: Insects > Digestive...
TTGAATATGTTAATAACCGAGATACAGTATCTTTTGAATATGTTTTCCACCATTTTAATATTGAAAATAACGGCTTGCATATTTTGCCATGTTTACTACAATAATATGTTGTAGTAACTGGTTCTAATAATGTAGCAAGATCTGCGTGTGTTGTTGAACGGCAGCTACGAATTGTCCGGCTTAGGATAACACATAAAATATTTTTAATTTTTTCGTCATTTATATTCTTTATAATTGAATAGACAAAATCTATTTCATTTCTTATTTGTTTTGAATACCATTTGTCAAGAAAATTTTCACCTTTTTTTTGTTGTAGAACAATGCCATATTTTTTTACAAGTTTTTTATAAACAGATAAAAATATTTTTTCTTTTTCATACGCGTAAGAATTTTCATCAATTTCTTTTTTTCTGAGTTTATATTTATATTCCGGAACTGGAAAATATTCATTATTAAATTCGTATAATTCTTGCAGTAAGCACTCTTCAAATTCTATTATATTTGATTTTTCTACAAATTCTATTAACAAATCAGTAATTTTTGAAATTTCATGTTCAAGTTTTAAGATATTATATTCTGTAACTTTGCAATTACTAATAAGTGCATTAAAAGTAGAAATATCTATGCCTATAGAATTAATACCTAACTCTGATGCCTGAGTCATAGTTGTCCCGCTTCCAGAAAATGGATCGAGAACTATATCGCCTTCTTTAAAATAGACATCTTTTTTAAACTTATCTTTATGGTTATCCAGAAAATATTCTACAAGTTGAGGTATAAATTTACCTTTATAAGGGTGCAGCCTGTGAACATGTTTTGTCGTTTCTGCCTCTTTATATTGGTCAAATGATAATGCCCAATTAAGATCATCTCCAAGTTTTTCCTTAAAATTTAATTCTCTAGAACCATTATATGATTGATAATAATCATTAAGCTCGCTTATTGACACAAACGTTGTCCCATTTTGCTCAATTCGCCGAATTCGCCCGTATTGTATGAGATATGATATATTAGATGTCGTTACATTTTTTCTTAAATGATTTGTTGCCCAAATACTAGCCTCTTTTATCGTTAAAAGATGTTCCTTTCTACCATAAAGCTCAGGGAAAAGCAGGTTTTCATGACGTATTTGAGTCAGATTTGTCATATTATATAGTTTACAATACCCTATTTCTTTGTCAAGCAGGTAAAAAACATAGAAAATCTAAGGTTTTTATACAAAATATATAAAAATTTAATTTCCAACCGTTACCGATGTGTCGAGACATACCCGCTGGAGGTTTCGCTTAACACGGCATTAATAAATTAATGATGTGTCACATTCACAGCAGGGAAACGCAAAAATGGTTCCGCAGCACACTGCTCCCCGGCTTGCCTCCGATGGAATTAATTAAAATAATGTTAAATGATATATGCGCAAATTTTCCAGAAGTTAAATGAAAAAAGTTTAAAAGAAATAATGTTAATTTTTTCTTGAAAAATCTTGAAATTTTCTTTTATAGTGTGTTTTTTATTAATGGTGATAGATAAAAACGCACAAATAGACGAATATAATTCAATACTATTTTCGTATGTGAATTCAAACTCTCTTTTCTATTTATAGAGGTATTTTATGAAAAACAAATATATTGTAATAATAACTATAGCTGCGATTACCGCATTGGCAATTACCGCAATAGCTGATAGAGCGTTCAGTTCCAAACAACTTGAAAGCATTACAATCCCTGTTACGGTAACCTGCATAGGATGCTACGCTTTCGCGGGAAACCAGCTAACAAGTTTAAGTATACCGGATTCAATGACTCAAATAGGTGATAACGCGTTCTCGCAAAACAGATTTTCCAACGTAACAATACCAAAATCGGTAACATACATAGCGGAAGAAGCGTTTACACAGAATCCAATAATAAGCGTAACGATACCAAACACTCTGGGTGGACAGAACATTGTTTCCATAGCTTCCACAACTTTTAAAAATAAAGGACTGACAAGCGTCACTATTCCCAATACAGTTACTGTTATCCGCAATGAGGCGTTTGGTACTGGTGTTTCAATAGATCAAAATAAAAACCAAATAACAAGCCTTACCATTCCCAATTCTGTAACGAGTATTGGCTGGGGAGCGTTTAGGGGTAACCAGATAACCAGTGTTGTTGTTCCCAATTCTGTTACTTCTCTTCACCCCCAAGCATTTGACGACAATACAACAATAACAAGGCGGTAAAGTTACCAGGGAATCGCAAAACAATCCTCGCGATTCTCCGCCGCAAAGACCCAGCCGCTTGAATAATTTAAATAACACCAAATACAACCATACATGGAATAATTATGGACACAGCATTTCATATATGGCAGGTTGGGACGGCGGTTAATATACATAAACAGCATAATCACAACAAGCATGGCAAGCCGTGGGACTGGGGATCGCAAAATAATCTTTGCGGTTCTCTGCGCAGGAGATGAAGCATCCGTCGAACGAAGTTCGATGGATGCAAAGCTCCGAAGCAGTTTCCCGCAAATATTTTGCGATCCCCAGTCCCACGGCTTGCCATACCTACATTGATATTAAGATATTTTATTTCTCCGCATCCCCAGCCTGCCATGTATAAAAAGCATCTTTTTTTAATTTAACATATATGCTAGTATAACCCCATGGGAATCTTCGACCGCCTGGGAAGCGTAATCAACAGCTACTTCAGCGATTTCAGCCAGGAAACTAACCGCAAGTTTAATTCATCAGGCGATCCGGATTTAAATTCGGCATTTGAGGAACTTGACGATTTTTTAAACAACAGGGAACCGCGCGCTAAAACCCGGAATGAAAACTCAGGCGGTCAATCGTACTCATGGCGGGACAGCTCTAATAAGGACAGTTTCTCTGGCGCAGGTGCGAACGCGGGCGCAGGTGCGGGCGCTAAACCAAATCAGCCGCCTGAGGAACTGAGGTCTGATTTTGAGAAACTGGAAGTGCCTTTCGGTTCTGATCTTGAAACATGCAAAGCTTCATATAAAAAACTTTTAAAGATACATCACCCGGACAGGCACGCGGGGCATGAAGAAAATTTTAAAAAGGCTACGGAGAGGATGGCGAGGATTAACGCTTCTATGGACAGGATCGAGAAGTGGCATCAAAAGTAAAAATCTACACGGATGGCGGCTGCTCCGGCAACCCGGGTCCCGGCGGCTGGGCTTATGTGATGGTGCTTGATACATTCAACGGCAGTCAAATCGCGGCGCAGTCAAAGGGCGGAGAGGAAAACACAACCAACAACAGGATGGAACTAACCGCCGTCATCATGGCGTTACGCGCATTAAAAGCGGACGGCAATATGCCGCGCGCCGCTTTCGTGCTTACGGATTCGCAGTATGTACAAAAAGGCATCACGGAGTGGATTCACAACTGGAAACGCAATTCATGGAGAACCAGCGATAAAAAACCTGTTAAAAATCAGGATTTATGGATGGAGCTTGACGCGCTTGCCGGTGAACTGCCTGTTCAATGGGAATGGGTCAAAGGACACGCGGGGAATGAGTACAATGAACTGTGCGACGCAATGACTCAAGAAGCAATCGCGGAAATAAAATAATAGAGCTGCCGGACAAGTCAAATCACTCAATAGAAATAATTCTGATGTTTCTTAGCGTATAACGAAGACCGGCGCTCATTCCGTTTGCGTATCTTAACTCGCTGACAGCCGCATCGCCTTCCACCACGACAGTCCTTTGCTGCAGATTATGAAGAGCCGCTCTGTCCTCCCTTGAAATATACCAGTCAAGCGGACGGTCATTGCCGGCGGCGTGTTCCTCAGTCACTTCACGGCCTGTGATAATAAGTTCGGTAAACGGTTCTGAACCGACAAGACGGACAATTCCCGCTATCCGCGCATTGCGCGTAACGGTTTCTGCGGCTGCGGATTGAGATACGGCGTTTCTGTCCCTGACACCGAATGAGAACAAAGGAATTGCGCATAATAACATTAAACCTGTTAACACTATACACCGCATATTAATGACTATTGCCTGATATAGGCATAAACAGATCATTGTGATACGGAGCCAGAATGAACATACTGCCCGATATATCTCTCTGAGTATAAAACTGCGGAGCATTGTTTATACTTGCCGAAACAGATCGCGCTTCGTCAGGCTGAAGAAACCCGTCATCTCTGCGTCCGTAAAAATCCCGCGCGTCAATCCTGTAATAACCGGAAGAAATACCCGCCGCGTAACGGCCGGATGAAAACTGCGGTTGAATATTCGCAAATACATCTGTGAAAATTAGACCATATATGGCTTGTCCGTTCTTATTCGGATTATAATTGAAAGTTAATAAAGCGCCGCCTTTAGGAACCATGTTTATATCGAAGAAATTGGAATTCGGACCTGTATCTTTATGCAAACCGGTATACCAGACGGTTCCGCCTACATCATCTGTCGGAGAAGATTTTTCAGAAGCTGAGTATGAATAAACAGCTTCCCCCGGGAATAATGAAGCATAAAAACTACCATTATTAATATAACGAGGTTTAATATGTTTTAAATAACTATCGTTCATATACCCATATTCTTTACTGGGATGCATAATATAATTAGCGGCATGCCACGCTTGAAGCATAGTAGGCCACGAACCGTCAATATACTGCATTGTTATAGCTTGGTGATCTGAATGTGGAGCATTCATGATCCTTCCATAAATTTTTTCACCAATTTCTGAATGTATTCTTAACCACTGGAAAAAAAGATTGACAGTTGAATAATCATTCAAAATAGTAAGAGGATCTGTATTTGTGTAATTACCCCACACAAAGAAATTATCGCCTTTTGCGATATAACCTGTAACATCATCGTTGTACCAGTTTATACGGCGCTGGCTGGGTATGCGGGAGTATACCCATTCAGCGGCGGACGATAAACCTTCATCGAGCCATGTGTCCATAGATCCTCTAGGCTGATTTGCCGTTCTATACCTTTCGGTTGTTGTGAAGTTCATAAGATGCTGCATTTCATGGGCGAGCGTTTCATAAAACTCCGCCATACACTCTGCCGCGGAATTAAAATATGATTCATCCAAAGAAGGATATGTGTCCATATAGATCATATCGCATCCATTTGAACCCGGCGCAGAAAATGGATCATAAAAATCATACGAATAGAAATAACCTGCGATATAACTTCCGGTAGCATTAAAATTATCTTTTATATCTAAAAGTAAAATAGTTAATTTACCGTTTTTATCGGTTAAAGAATCGGCGTATTGCATTGTATTCATCATAGCGCCGTTGATATTAGTATTCCACCCGAACGCTTCCATCATTCTTGCGTAGATGCCGTTGCCGCTTGCGGCATACCGGTTTGCGATCTCTCCCGCTTTTGCCGCTGTTACTGCGGAACCGTTTTCTACCCAGACATCGCAGCGTGAATTTTGAGCCAGACGCCTCGCTGTCAATCTATATCTGTAATTGTTCTCGTCAAGCGCAAAAAATTGTCTTGTCGTGCCGTCGCCTGTATTATAGCCGCCGCCTCCGTATTCAATGACTAAATCACAGCTTATAATAAAAAAACATAATAAAATAACCGCAAAAATATTAAGTGACTTTTTCACATTCATCCTCTTGTAATTAATATAACACATATTTAAAAATCAAACTAAAGAAAAAAGTTACAAAAAACTTATTTTCCGTGGCAATGTTTGAATTTTTTACCGCTGCCGCAGGGGCAGGGATCGTTTCTGCCTGTCTTGGGATGACTTCGGACAACAGTGGCGGCGTCGGGGCGGCTTGCTTTTTCCATCTGAGATGAACCTTGCGAAGTTGATGTTCCGCCTCCCCCTGTAAAAGATCCCATGCTGCTGTGGCTTGCGGTTCCTGTGCCGGAAGCCTGCCTGACAGGTCTCCGCGTGCCGCCTTCCGATATTTGAATACGGATAAGATGCAGGCGCGACGCGATTTCATGCCTGATATCGTCGATCATTTTTTCGAAGATGCGGTAACCTTCAAGCTTGTATTCTGTAAGAGGATTTTTTTGCGCGTAACTGCGAAGGTAGACAGCTTCGCGCAGAGCCTCCATGTTCTCCAGATGATCCAGCCACTTTCGATCGATAGCTACAAGATAGTTATCGCGTATAAAATAATTCAGGTGCAAAGAAGTGATAAGCTCTTCCTTGCCGCTTATGTCTTTTTCCAGGTCTTCGATAATCCTGTTTTCCAGCATCGGCGGATTTCTGTACTCGGCGCTGTCAGGTGATACCGTAAGAACGTAACCAAATTTATTACGAAGCTGTTCAGTCAGATCGTTGATAGCCGCGTTTATATCATGTTTTGCCGTGTTGGCACATTCGTCGATCATGTCGCCCACCATGCCCGCGGTTCCGTTGTTTACCCTTACTTTTAAATTTTGATCGATGATGATCGCGTCACGCTGTTCGTAAATGTATTTACGCTGTGTGTTTAAAACATCGTCATATTCAAGCAGATGTTTGCGGATTTCAAAGTTGCGCTCTTCAACTTTTTTCTGCGCGTTTTCTATGCTCTTGTTCAGCATCGGATGGTTAATCGCTTCTCCTCCGTCCATGCCGATTCTTCCCATGATGTTCTTCATACGTTCTCCGCCGAAAAGACGCATAAGCTCGTCATCCATTGAGATGAAAAATCTGCTCTTTCCCGGATCACCCTGCCGCCCCGAACGGCCGCGAAGCTGGTTATCGATGCGGCGGCTTTCATGGCGCTCTGTGCCGATTACGTAAAGCCCTCCAAGGGATTTTACTTCCTCGTAATCCTTTTTCCATTTTTCGTATTCTTCTTTGTAGATGGCGGCGTACTGCTCCGCTGTCGCGTTTGTTCCGGCGCGTCTTCTTGCGCGGGATTCAGGATTTCCGCCGAGTTTAATATCAGTGCCGCGCCCTGCCATGTTGGTTGCGATTGTAACAGCGCCTTTCGCGCCCGCTTCCGCGATAATAAGAGCCTCGCGGGCGTGGTTTTTTGCGTTTAACACTTCATGACGCACGCCCCTGCGCGAAAGAAGCGCGGAGACTTTCTCTGATTTTTCGATAGACACAGTACCGACAAGCATCGGCTGGCCTTTTTTATACGCATCGGCGATCTCGTCGCATAACGCGTTGAACTTGTCGGTCTCGTTAAGATAAACAAGATCGTTTTCATCGTTACGCGCAACAGGCAGGTTTGTCGGGATTACAACAACGTAAAGATTGTAAATTTTCGCGAACTCGACGGCTTCGGTATCGGCGGTGCCGGTCATGCCGGAGATTTTTTTATACAGCCTGAAATAGTTCTGGAACGTGATTGTCGCCATCGTCCTGTTGCGCTGCGCGATCTTTATCCGCTCCTTCGCCTCAATCGCCTGATGAAGCCCGTCTGAATAACGCCTGCCGTGTAAAATGCGCCCTGTAAACTCATCGACAATTTGAACCATGCCGTCCTGCACGACATAGTCAACATCAATATGGAAAAGTTTATGCGCCCTTAACGCCTGGGTAAAATAATGGATGTACTCGAAATTTTCCTCGTCCACAATCGCGCCTTGTATAAGGTTTCGTTTTTTAAGTATCTCCTCGATATGCGCGAGCCCATCATTGCTGAAGGAAATATTTTTATTTTTTTCGTTCAGTTTATAATGACCGATAACTTCATCGCCCTTTGTTTCGTCGGGATATTCGCCGTCTTCCTTTTTTTGCACTTCACACAGGCTGCCCAAAAGTTTGTCCACCTCGGCGTACTTGAATGTGTCGTCTTCGGCCGCGCCTGAAATTATTAAAGGAGTACGCGCTTCGTCAATCAATATAGAATCGATTTCGTCTACGATACAGAAATTATGAGAACGCTGCACGCGGCTTTCCATTTCGCGGTGCATATTATCGCGCAGATAATCAAAACCGAATTCATTGTTTGTTCCGTAGGTGATATCGCAAGCGTAATTCATCTTGCGCTGCGCGTTATCCATGTTGGAAAGAATCGTTCCGACAGTCATTCCAAGAGAACTAAAAATCGGCCTCATCCATTCGGCATCGCGGCTCGCGAGATAATCATTTACGGTAACGATATGGACGCCGGTTCCGGGTATCGCGTTAAGGTAAGCGGCGGAAACGGACATCAGTGTTTTACCTTCGCCTGTTTTCATTTCGACGATTTTGCCTTGATGCAAAACGATGGAACCCAGAACCTGCACATCGTACGGCCGCTCGCCGAGATTGCGCCGCGCGGCTTCACGTGCAAGCGCGAACGCTTCGGGCAGAATACTGTCAAGGCTTTCGCCGTTTTTGCATCGCTCCCGGAAAAGCTCCGTCTGCCGCGGGAATTCTTCTGCCGGAAGAGAAACCGCCCAGATTTCTTTTTCATTTACTTTATGAAGTATAGGAAGAAGCGCCTTCACATCACGTTCATGTTGAGAGCCGAACAGCGCTTTAAATAGTTTATCAATCATGGTTTTATTTTATCTTAAATGACGGAGATTGTGAATAGGCGGTTTGAAATAGTGACTGTCACAATATTATGTTGTATAATGTCTTATGTCTGTATTAACTGTTTCAAATCTGTATAAACGCTTTAATCTTGAGGCGGGGTTTTTCGCGCGGTTTGGGAGGTTTGTCAACGCAGTAAATAATATTTCCTTTTCCATTGGCAAGAACGAATCCTACGGGCTGGTCGGCGAATCGGGATGCGGCAAGACAACCACAGCGAGAATGTTAGTCAGGATGTACGAGGCGGATTCAGGCTCGATTTTATTTAGTTATGATGATACTAACCTTGATGTCGCCTCTTTAAAAAAAGAACAGCTTCGCCGGTACCGCGAAAAAGTGCGTTATGTGTTTCAAGACCCCGCGCGATCCTTAAATCCCCGGATGAGCGTATATGAAGTTTTGGTTTCAGGCTGCAGACGCCCGCTTAGAAAGCGCGGAATAAACGAGAAAGAGATGCGTCAAAAAGCCGCGTCTATTATGGAAGAGGTTGGGCTTCAGGAAGCGGATCTTGAAAAACGTCCTTCGGAATTTTCAGGCGGTCAGCGCCAGAGGATTTCAATCGCGCGCGCGCTTTTGATGGAACCTGATGTTTTAATATGCGACGAAGTTGTTTCCGCTCTTGATGTTTCGATTCAAGGGCAGATTTTAAATCTGTTACTCGACATCCGAAAAAAACGAAACATTTCGTTTCTGTTCATTGCGCACGATTTAAAAGTTGCGTGTTATTTCTGCGACCGCATAGGAGTAATGTACAAAGGCGAATTGATGGAAGAAGCTCCCGCCGCCGACCTTTACGTTGAGGCGCTTCATCCTTACACGAAATTATTATTCTCATCCGCCGCAGGGATCAGTGAAGATACTCATACGGAGACACACGGAGAAATACCAAAAGGTGAAAAAAAATCCGGCGCTGATTCTTCCTCAGGCGATCTCCGCGCCCCTGCGCCTTTGCTTGATGTTAAATCCTGCTCTTTCGCGCCGCGGTGTACGCATGTATCGGAACGTTGTTTCCGGGAACATCCGCTGTTATGTGAAATAAAAAACGGACATTCGATCCGCTGTTTTAATTATGCTGCCGCAAACCTTTCATCCTGTAATCCGTAACTGGTTTACCGATACCTTCGGGAACCCGACTCCGATACAGGCTGATGCATGGCCTTTAATCGAGCAGGGAGGAAATGTTCTCGCGCTCGCGCCTACAGGCAGCGGCAAAACGTTGACAGCTTTTCTTTCCGCGATTTCAAGGTTCTGCGCCGAAGGGGATCGCAGATACGATGCCGAAAAATTATCGGTACTGTATGTATCGCCGTTAAAAGCGTTAAACGAGGACATTAAACGCAATTTATTAATTCCGTTAGCTGCAATTAAATCGCGTTTTGAGAAAGAAGGTCTTGTCTTCCCGCCAGTCAGAGTGGAAACACGTTCCGGAGACACGCCGCAGTCACAGCGCAGGCGGTTTCTGCTTCATCCGCCGTCGATACTCGCCTTAACTCCCGAAAGCCTTGCGATAATTCTGCTCAACCCGAAAGGCAGACAGGTTTTGTCTAACGTTAAATATGTGATAATCGACGAAGTCCACGCGCTTATCGGAAATAAGAGAGGCGCTTATCTTTCCTGCCAGATCGACAGGCTTTCATTTACCGCAGGAGAGTTTCAAAGGATTAGTCTTTCGGCGACAGTGCGCAATCCGCAGATTACCGCCGATTTTGTGGGCGGCATTGGCAGGAAAGTAACTATCGTCTCTCCGCCCGCCGTAAAGAAAATTGATTTTCATGTCGAGTTTCCAGAACCTGACAGCGCACAGTACGGAACGCGTTATACACCGATAATAGATTATGTTTTAAACAGGATTTACGAAGGTTCCACGCTTCTTGTGTTCGCCGAGTCGCGCAGAAGAGCGGAAAGGCTCTGTTATTTTTTAAACACGGAAGCCTCAAACCGCGTCCGTTCCGCTGTTATTGCGCGTAACGAAAATGATCAGAATATTTCACCTAACAGCGCTCATGCCGCGGTCGCTTATGTGCATCACGGATCATTGTCAAAGGAACTGCGCCGCAGCGTTGAAAAAGGACTCGCCGAGGGGAGAATTCCCTGCGTTGTGGCGACAGCTTCTCTTGAGCTCGGTATCGATATAGGCGACATCGACGAAGTAATCCTAGCTGGGAGCTGCGGCAATGTATCACAGGCCTTGCAGCGTATCGGGCGATCCGGCCACGGTGTGGGGCAGACAAGCCGCGGTAAACTTTTCGCGTTCCACGGAATGGATCTTTTGATCGCCGCCGCGATTAAAAACGCCGTTGATGAACGCGACATTGAAGAAATACGCCCGATTGAAAATCCGCAGGATATTTTAGCCCAGCTTGTTCTCGTTTTATGCTGCGAAAAAGAAAGAAACATCAATGAACTTTATGAATTAATAAAAAAATTTTATATTTTCAAAAATCTGAGCTTTGATTCCTACAACCGTGTTGTACGGATGCTCGCAGGTCTGGGCGAAAAAGCAAGGTTACGCGATGTAAAGCCGCGTCTTTGGCTCGATAAAGTTGAAGGGACAACAGGCGTTCTTGACGGAACCGCCGCACTGCTCTACACATCAAGCGGAGTAATCGCGACGCGCGGGCTTTATTCTCTTCGAATCGCTGACGGCACAAAGATTGGAGAGCTTGATGAAGAGTTTGTCTGGGAACGCGCTGTCGGCGACTGTTTTGACTTCGGCGCGCGCGGCTGGAGGATCACAAGTATCGGAGATGAGTCTGTCGAGGTCGTGCCTCTTGACCAAAGGGCCGATTACATCCCGTTCTGGAAAGGAGAACTCCCTTTCCGAAGCGTCAATTTAACAGGAAAACTTTTAACGCTTCTTGATGATTTTAACAGAACGGAAAATATAAACACATCTCTTCCCGAGGCCGCGGAAAATTCGCTTAAAGATTTTTTAAAACTGCAGCTAGTTTCGCAGAGGGGGCTTCCGTTAGCTGACAATAAAAACATTATTATCGAAATAATTAAAGGGACAGAGCTTAACAGGGATTTTTGTTCCGTTGTCCTTCACAGTTTCCGCGGCGGACAAATTAATTATCCGCTTTCGCTCGCGTTATCCGTGGAATTGGAAGAAATTGTCAAATTGCGCGTAGCGAGTTTTTCCTCTGATGACAGCATACTCTTTTTGATACCGCGTCTCGGTATTGAGGAAGCCGGGGTGAACACCGCGGAAGACATTTTCCGCCGCGCATTATCTTCACTCGAAAAAAGCGGCAAAGGCGGCATCACACGCGCACAGCGCAATTTCAGAAACCGCCTTGAGTCATCGGGGGTTTTCGGCGCCGCGTTCCGCGAAGCGGCAGAACGCAGCATGCTCCTTCCAAAAGCGGCATTCGGCAAACGCACCCCGCTTTGGATCATGCGCCAAAGATCAAAGAGGCTTTTTGACGCTGTTATTGAAGAAGACGGTTTTCCCGTAACAGCCGAAGCGTGGCGAAGCTGCTTGATTGACACTTTCGACATGGACGGCTTTAACGAGCTTATATCGGATATGTGTAACGGAAGCGTTACGCTCTCATACTTCCAGACCGACAGCCCAAGCCCGTTCTCGCGGGATGTTGTAAGAGAAGAAACAAATACGTTCATGTATGAATATGACGAAAGAAGCGATCTAGCCGGTCAAAAATCGGCGGCGCTTTCCGACAAAGTGATAGAAGAAGCGGTTTACAATGCCGCGATGCGCCCCGCTCTTACACACACGTTAATCGAAAGTTTTGTTTCAAAACTGCGAAGGGAAAAACAAGGTTACGCCCCGGATGACATTCTTTCGCTTAACGAATGGGTCAAGGAGCGCGTAGCGATCCCCGCCGATGAATGGGAAACCTTATGTTCATATATGCCGCAAACGTTAGCTGAAAGCATCGACCCCGCGAAAATTAAAACCATTGCACGTAACGGCGCGGCTATTACGTCCGTTGTACACCGCGAGTGGGAAGATACATGGCTAAACGAGCCTTGCGGCGCTCTCGCTCAATGGCTTCGCTACCAGGGACCCATCCCCATCGAACGTATATGCGCAGTATTCGGCATAACAGCCGCTGAAGCCGAAGATGCCGTAAAAGCGTTAATGGAAGTAGACGAGGCTGTAAACGATGTCACCGTAACGCCGGATCAATCAAATTCTACACTCGTCACCAGCCTCTCCACACAGGTAACCGTCAACTCCGCACAATTAACTAAACTAATTTGCGATCGTGAAAACCTAGATCTTCTCCTGCGTCTTTCCCGCAAAAAGGAACGCCCGGTAATAAAAGAACGCCCTTCGACGCTTCTTGTACCGTTCCTCGCCATACGGCAGGGATTAAACGGAAGCAAGGAAATTTTTAAAAGAAATCTTTACGCGTGGACAGCCCCGGCAAAATTATGGGAGACGGAAATCCTAAACGCCAGAAACCCGAATTACGATTCTGAAAAACTAAACCGCGAAATTCAAAACGGGCAGCTCCTCTGGTATGGCGCGGGCAAAGAAAAAATTAGTTTTTGCCGCCCGGAAGACATCGATTTAATTTTTACGCAAAAAAAGAAAGACGCTGACGGAGGTATGACGCGGCTCGTGAACGGAGGATTTTTTAACCGTCAGCGTGATTTTTGGGAAATAAAAAACGAGCTTGATATAACAAGCCGCGCCTGCGCCGAAGCGTTATGGAACGAGGCGTGGAAAGGCGTTTTAACCGCCGACTCATTCGATCCCGTAAGAAAGGGAATCGAGCAGGGTTTTGTTCCAAAAGAAATTGAAATTTCACAAACACCGCAAACCGCTCCTCCATTCGGAAGGCAGAGGCGTGTCCCCGGCGCGCTTAAAAACCGCTGGAAAGCCGGCGCGCCCGTTAACGGGAATTGGTTCTCGCTTTTGATGGAAGAACAGGGTGAGGCCGATCCGATTGAAGAAGACGCTCTTAACAGAGACCGCGTCCGCTTGTTATTAAGCCGCTGGGGCGTTTTATGCAGAGCGCTTCTTGAACATGAAGATTCCGCTTTTTCGTGGTCAAGACTGTTACCCGCCATGCGCCGTATGGAACTTTCAGGCGAACTTGTTACGGGACGTTTTTTCGCGGGGCTTAACTCTCTACAATTCGCCGCACCGTCTATTGCGGCAGAACTTGAACAGGCGGAAAACTACACCGGCATCTACTGGATGAACGCCGCCGATCCTGCAAGCCCCTCAGGGCTTGACATAGACGGACTGGGATATACGTTATGCGCAAGAATGTCGGGTAACAGGCTTTATTACAGAGGCGCGTCTTTGATAGCGGTCTCTGTCAAAAACGGTAAAGAATTAAAAATCAATATCGAAGCAAACGATCTCGATATACCGCAATTAATAACGCTTTTAAAAATACCGCGCACAAGGAATTTCTTACCTGAAAATAAAATCATTATAGAAAAAATCAACGATCTTGAAGCCGCCAAGAGTGATTATACTTCAGCTTTTAAAGATCAAGGTTTCATAAGCGACAGAGGAAAATTGACATGCTGGTGAAATTTAAACAAGAATTCACAGAGAACTATATTTGCGATGCTCGTGTGGTTAGTGCGGTTCGCGGCAAATAAATTAAACCTGCACAAACACCGCTTCGCCTCTTGGTATGTTAACCGACTTCAACGCCAGTTTGATATAATCGTTAGGTGAAACATCCTTTTGCAGAGAAACCTGAGTTTCAAGGGCTAGGGACGGAATTATAACGCTCCAGCGGTTTCCTTTGTTCTCAATCGCGACAGCATCCCAAATTGATTCTTTCTTACCGGAAAGATAAACCATGATCCAGTGATTGTTACACGCCCTTTCCGCGTGAACGGCGGACAGAGAGGCAGCTTCGCAATAGCCAAGACGCGCCGAAACATCGTCCGCACTCAGGGGATTAGACCCGCGGAGAACCGCGCGTATCTGAATGTGCGCGAGTAAATCGGTGTAACGGCGCAAGGGGCTTGTCACCTGAGAGTATGTGTCAAGACCAAGCCCCTGATGCCGCCCCGGTTTAACGGACAGAATTCGCGGCCTCATGCAGCGGCGCAATTGCATCGAAAGCGCGATGCCTGGCCGGATAGAGCGCAGTTGATCGTTTTGGATTTCCACTTCCTGGCTGATGTAAGGAAAGGCAAGCCCTCTTGATGCCGCCCATGTTCCTGCTCCTTCTCCCGCCGCGATCATACATTCCTTTATTAAAAATGAGCTTTTGTACTCGATAATCGGTTCTATGTTTACAGTTTCATTTTCTACTATGATATGGACATCGGGAAGCTCGATATTGACAGCCCCGTTCGCCGTACGGCGCGCGCAAATCTTACGCGCCAGATCCACAAGTGCGCGTAACGCGGCTGCGTCCCGCGTATCAAGATCCATCTCCTTGTCGGCGTCTTCGTAAGAAATTCTTTTTACCTTAACGATAGACGGAAAAATTTCCGTGCTTTTGACAAAACCGTCTTCGTCAATTATCAGTTTAAAGGTAAGCGCGAAAGATGTCTCTGTTAAGCCAAGCGCGAAAACGGGGATTGAATCGTCAGCTAACATTCTGACAGCGCCCTCCGGGAGATAAACCGTAACGCCCCTGTTACGCGCTTCTTTTTCCGCCGGACTGTCAAACGTGATTGAAGACGCCGGATCGGCAACATGCACATAAAGGATGTATTGCCCGGGCGTTTGTGATACATCTATCGAGACAGCGTCATCGGGATCATTGCTCCACGGGCTGTCAATAGCGAAAGAAGCAAGTGATGTAAGATCGCGCCTTTGTTCATCGGAAAGCGGCGCGTCAAAACCGGCAGCCGCGCCGGATAACGAAATGGAAAAACGCGAAGGATGAGGATTAATAAAAGGCGTCCAGATATTTGTTTTTAATAAAAGCGCGTGCGCGTCTTCGGGAGTTTCACCTAACCCAAGTTCTTTCATTGTCCGGCTTTTTACCGATTTTCCGCAGGCTAGAGCTTCAACATCCTGCATATACCGCGCGTCGGACGGCGGTAAACATTCTGCCGGTTTTTTTAGCGTCTTTTTAATCCGTTCCAAAAATTCCGCGCGGTCTGTCAGTTCACGCATGGACGCGGCTCTCTTCGATTCTTCCGCCGCTACATTTTCTTTTTTACACGGCGTAACGGCGGAAATTGTCCCGGAAAAATAAAGCCCGTCCTGCAGCAGGCAAAAAACAAGATACGCGGAAGAAGGTGTATACTCGCCGCAGACAAGAGACGCAAGCTCTTTAAGCGGCACGGCTTCGCTTCCATCATCAAGCAAAAGCTCCCACACCTCGCGCGCCGCCTTCTCAAAATTTCCCTGATTTAAAACCACGCTGAAATTCTTTACAGGCCCCGGATGAAGCAGCTCAATATCCTTGTCGCGCACCTTTACTTCAGTGCCGTCCTGAAGCGCAATGAGGAATTTTCCGTCCGCTCTGTCTTTTACAATAGAAGGTTTATTTTTATAAACAACAAGAGCGCCGTCTGTGATCATGGACTGTATTGTAAATTATTTTTAAAAATTATGTGACTAGGGATCAGCACAACCCTAACCCCTAATCTATCCCCTATCCCCTAAATCCTATCCCCTAACTAAATAGCTTCAACATACACATAATCGCGTAATTCTTCGGCGTGGCAGCGGATCTTCCTAAGCGCTCTCATCTCGATCTGGCGGACGGTTTCGGGCGAGAGATCAAGTTTATCGCCAATTTCCCGCAGTGTATAACGTTTATTTCCGTTTAACTGGTAGCGGTAACTGATTATTCGTTTTTCCTGATCTTTCAATTTATTTAAAATGCGCATTGTGCCGTCGCGGGACGCCTGTTTCATCAGGTTGCGTTCCGGGCTGTAAGTGTAGTCTTCATGAACATCCATTGCGCTGACTGTATCATCCTCAAAACAAATCTGATCAAAAGGCACAATATCCGCCGCCATGTTGATGTATGAATCAACATCTTTAGCCGAAAGACCGAGTTCCTTCGCGATGTCGGCGTTGCCGGGCTGATGCATCAATGTCTGGCAGAGGACGTGGTACGCGCGCTGGATCTTTTTCAAGGTCTCTTCCTTGCGCTGCGGCAGGCGGACAAGACGGCGTTTATTGGATATAAACCGGCTGATAAACTGCCTGATCCACCAGCTTGCGTAAGTGCAAAAGCGCACATTTTTACGGTAATCGTACTTCTGCGCGGCGTGGATTAGCCCGATATTCCCCTCCTGAATAATATCCATAAGGGGGATATCCGGCACATTGAACATACCGGCAATCTTGATTACAAGCCTTAAATTGGAGTTCACCATTTTATGAAGCGCATCGGTATCACCATTTTGAATTTTCCTGGATAATTCCAATTCATCCTCAAAAGACAAGAGCGGAAAGACTTTTATCTGTTTATAGTAGGTATCAAGTAATTCTTCCCTGGGTTTTGATGTTTTTTTCTGCATGGCTGCCTCCGGCATTGTATATAGCAAAAATTATGCCAAGTTTTGAAAAAGGCGGTAATTATTACCTAAGTCTATACTACATAAGGAATTAACTCTTATCAAACAGAAAGGAATACTATCAAAAAGACGCCGACTGTATTATTTTTTATACATTTATTATCAAATAGTGTATAGAAAATGTATTCTCATTATGATAAAGTGGGGTATGGAATACGGCGTAATATCAGCGGAAAAAAAAGGCGATATTTACTACACTGTGAACTGGTCTCCGCTTTCAAAAGCCGATAAATACGAAATAATCAATAAAGTGCCGTCTGTCGCGGGTTTTTTTGAAATATATTGGATGGATGAAAATAATCATTTAAGAATGATGGTCGTCGGAAAGGCGAATTATTCGGGGCTGCGCGCGGAAATAAGGCGCATCACAGATCCTGAACTGTGCAAGAACAATGATAAGATGAAAAAAATCCTCGATGAAAAAGAAATTTGGTACAGATATTGCTGCAGCGATTCAGCGAAAATAATTGACGATGTGACATGGTTTTTTATGAAGACTTATTTCCCGGAAAGAACTGACATAGAAAATTCAGGACGATACGAAAATATATTTTTAAAAGAGTCAGCGCCCGACAAGCTGCTGTGGGTTCCCTGAGGCATAAAAATGATCGAATATCTGGTACCCACAAATATTGATGACAGAATAATAAGACGAGCGGCTGCGATGCTGGAAGACGGCGCTCTTGTCGCGCTTCCTACCGATACAAGCTGGAGCATCGTTTGTTCTATAAAATCGCCTTCCGCGATAAAAAATTTAAGAAAACTTTCCGGCGAAAGGGATGAGAGGCACTTCACCCTGCTCTGCTCCAGCATCTCGCAGTTTGTGGAAGTGTGTAAGATTGATAATACGCGCTTCAGATTGATAAACCGGCTCTCCCCCGGACCGTATGTTTTCATTTTAAATACATTGACAGGTACATGCAAAACCCTTGATATACGCCGCAAGGAAGCGGGCGTGCGCATCCCGGGTCATCAAGTACCTAAACGACTTATCGAAACTCTTAAGCATCCTCTTTATTCGATAACCGCGAAAAGAAGCATGGCGGGTAACAACGATTGGAAAACAGGTACGCCGGATGATTCCGGCGCCGAGCTGCCGCCGATCCCCGAAGACGAACTTTTTGAAAGCGGCTGGGAACTTGAGGACATTGACGGCGTGGATTTGATTCTGGATCCGGGCGAAGAGCGCGAGAGGATCTTTTCCACGATACTTGATTTATGCACCGACGAGATTAAAGTGCTGCGTCAGGGCGCGGGCCCCTGGCCTATATAATGAATAATAATCAAAACCTGTAAACAAAAAAATTCCTTGAGAATTGATATTTTCCGGTATATCATTTTCAGTAAATGATTAAGAAGAAATGGCTTAAGCTCATCTTCAGAAGAAGGGTCTTTGTAATACTTTCCCTTCTCGCGCAGATTACCCTGTTCCTGCTGCTCATTGGCGGCACTGGAATTTACATACAATACTCGTACTGGGTAATGATGTTCTTAAGCGTTATTGTCAGTATTTATATTATCAATAAACCGGAAAAAGCCGGTTTTAAAATTACATGGATTTTTCTGATACTCGTGTTTCCATTATTCGGCGGAATTCTATATATCATGCTTAACATCTGGTCTAACCCCAGAAAATTCCGAAGATCGCTTGACCGTAATATCGCGGAGAGCCGCGAATCATTTTTTCTGCCGGGAAACCGCATAGATGAATTGATTAATATTTACCCGGAGTTTAAAACACACGCGCATTATTTACAGGAATACGCCGGTTTTCCGGTATACGGAAACACAAGACAGGAATATCTTCCTTCCGGCGAAGCCTTCCATAAAAAAGTGCTGGAAGAACTGGAGAAAGCGCAGAAGTATATTTTTATGGAATTTTTTATTTTAAAAGAAGGACTCATGCTTAATTCTATTATTGATATACTAGAAAAAAAAGCAAAAGCCGGTCTTGATGTACGCGTAATGTATGATGACATGGGATGTTTCTTTACGCTGCCGCCCGATTTCCATAAAAAACTTTCCCGTAAGGGAATTAAAACATATATATTTAACCGTTTCAGGCCGATTATCTCATCGCTTCAAAACAACCGCGACCACAGAAAAATTATTGCCATAGACGGGATGGTATCTTTCACAGGCGGCTTGAATCTCGCGGATGAATATATAAACGAGGTTGAGCGCTTCGGTCACTGGAAAGACTCGGCGATAATGATCGAAGGAGACGGCGCGTGGTCGCTTACATTAATTTTCTTGCAAATGTGGAATCTCGGCTTTAAGGAAAAAGATGATTATTCTTCTTTTTATCCGTGGAGGAATAATATTATCGAGCATACGGCAAGAGGCGTCGCGGAAGGCTACGAAAAATGGGGGTTTGTGCAGCCCTACGCCGACAGCCCCATAGGAGAGGACAATGTCGGCGAACATGTGTACATTCAAATCATCAATCAGGCGAAAAACTATGTTTACATAAATACTCCGTATCTTGTAGTTGACGACAATCTCCTTTCCGCGCTGACGTTAGCTGCAAAAAGCGGAGTCGATGTGCGCATAATAACTCCCCACAGGTGGGACAAGCAGATTGTCGCGATCACTTCGCGCTCTTATTACCGCAGGCTGATAAACGCCGGAGTCAAGGTTTATGAATATACATCCGGCTTTAACCACGGTAAGACATTCGTCTCTGATGATAAACTCGCTACAGTCGGAACTACCAATCTTGATTTCAGAAGCCTCTACCTTCACTTTGAGTGCGGCGTATTGATATACGCAAGTGAAACGATCGCCGCGATCAAGGAAGATTTTTTACGCACTCTGCCGAAGTCACAAGAGATCGCGCTTAAGGACAGCTCTAATAAATTTTTCTACAAAATTATCCCTGATATTTTAAGGATATTCGCGCCGCTTATGTAAAAAGAATAAAATGAAAAATTCCAAAAACTTGACAAATCTGTGTTGAAATATGTAGAATGTATCTATAATACCTACTCATGCAGTTTCCCTGTAACGCGCTTACCGGGACTGCGTATATAAGGAGTTTTACAAATGGAACAATCGAAAGCAGCGGGGATCAAAAAAAACCTGCCGAATATTACTTCTTTTATCCGTATCGCCGGTTCTTTTGCTCTTCCTTTTCTTATGTGGGAAAGCTGGGAAAGAGATATTACCATCCCTGTAATTAACGCGGCTTTTATCAATGTACCGGTCATATGGATTATCGTTTATCTGTTTCTGCTTTTTACAGACAAGCTGGACGGGACATTCGCGCGGATGTTTAAAGCGGAAAGCGAATTCGGCGCCGCTCTTGATGTTATCGCCGATATTGTGGTGCTGGTATTTGGAGCCACGCTCTGCTTTGTCGGATTTGTAGCGGATAATCTTGAAACATGGCAGTTCTGGCTTTATGTCGGTATGATGATTTGGGCAGTCCTTAACAGGTTTTTTGTGTTTATACTAGCGAAAAAATACCACGGCAAGGGCAATATGGTTCATACATTTTTTCAGAAAGCGTTTACAGTTGCTTGTTATATAGCGATTTTCTTTTGGGCGTTTTTACGCACAATTCCCGAATGGACAATTTACACTCTTATGCTGATGAGCATATATGCTACAATCGATGAAAGCATTTACTGCGTCCGTTGCGCGAAATACGATGTAAACTTTAAGGGACACGGTTTTGAAAAATACGAGAAGCGTTCAAAGACCGCAGGTTAAAGGCTCGGTCTATCGTAATATTTTTATTAATGGCGGCAGCCGCGCATTTCTGTTATGTGCTAAACCTGAACTCCATTTGCGAATACCCGCCGTCTGTTCCGCCGTTTTTTCGCGTAACAAAAAAACTTGAGTCCCAGCGCATCGCCGCGGCGATTGAACGGACAAGCGGAAATATTTGTGATTCGATATAGTGATCATAATCAGGTTTTTCGTGCGGCAGAGCGGCCGGTTCAGGTCCGTTTTTCGTCCATAAATATTCAACCGTGCCGCGCCTTTTTTTCCAGCCTAACATCCTGGCCGCTTTTACATGAGGCGGCGTAATGGAAGAATAAGTTTCAGGGTAACGCGCTAAGCGTTTTCTGTACACAAGTTCATGATCGAGTTCCCCCTTTTGTAATTCTGATATTGTTTTCGACGCTTTTTGGCGGTATTCATCTTCGGTACAGCCTTTAAATACCATTTCGAGTAACTCAAGCTGAAGCCTGCGGGCAAGCGCCGTCGTATCGCTTCTGACGGCTTCCATACCTATAACTTCCACTTCAAGACTGCCGTCAGCCCGCAGCAGATATCCGCCGTAGCCTTTTGCCCTGCCTCTGCTTTCATTGTCATCCTGTGAACCGTCTACAGACCTGTCTACGGACTTGTCTGAGTGATGATAATTTCTTACAGGCGGAATCAAAAAACGGCGGTAGGCTTTTTCAAATCTAAGTTCGATAAAAGATTCCAAATCATATTCGCTTCTTATAGTTTGCGAAATTAATTGATTTATTTCCTTTACAAGCGCAGTACAATAACTTTCAAATTCAGCTAACGGAACATCGTTAAGGTTTGTCTGCACAAACAACGAATCGGTATCGCCGTAAAGCACGTTCATCCCCTGTTTATTAAACCAGTCCCGCGAAAAAAGAAGCCACATTCGCGCGAAGGATGTGATAGCTCCAGCCAAAGAACTTTTCCCGTACCGGCACGCGGATGTTCCAAGGACACCGTAGAAACTGTTCATTAATATTTTATAAACTTGAGCTGCGGTTTTGTCTCCGTTTTTAATGGCTTCGCGCCTTGTATCAAAATATTCCGCGATCAGAGGCGGCAGCAGCCCGTGTTCGCGTGAGAACCGCGCGCCGTTAGGCGCAACAATGCATTTTTCCTCTTGCGCCGGAGCTCTTTCGCGCGAAAGCGGATCGATATTAAAAGTTTGAATAACAGTCGGGTACAGGCTTCTGAAATCGAATACTGCAACATTGTTAAAAATGCCGCTGTCACAGTCAAGCACTGTTCCTCCCGCCGCTCCTGTTACGCCGCCGCTAACCGCGCATGGAGGAGCAATGCCGCGTTTCGCGAGTTCCATTCCATATACACGTTCAAAACTGACAACGCTTGTCCATGCTTTATCAAGCGAAACGCCTGTAAGGGAAGCGCGTTCCAATGTCAGGCGGAAAAGGCCGGTCTTTGAAAGGATTTTTAAAACTAAATCCGCGTCACGCATACAGTACAAACCGAAAGCCGCCGGATCATCACAGTAAAGACGGTCAAGAGCGGCGATTTTATCATCGCCTGTTTCGCTGACGGTTTTTCCTTCGCCGAGAATTTTCTGCGCGACATCATCAAGCGTAAAGCTCTGCGCTCTTGAAGACGCTCCCTGCGTCCCTGCCCTCATTACGCGGAGCGCGTCCAGCACTTGCCTGCCGGGAACCAGCGCCGCCGATGACCTTCTATTGTAAAACTTGCCGCCGCCGTCATCACCCGGTAAAAATTTCGCGCTTTCAAGCGATCTTCCTATAGAAAACGGCAGTCCGTGTTCTGCGAATCGTTTATCAAGATGCGGAAAATCAAAGTCAAGAAAATTCCAGCCTGTCAGAACATCAGGATCAATTTCGTGAATGTCATTGTAAAAGCCTGACAGCATTTGCTTTTCGCTGTTATAAAATGTGATAGACGCTGAGTGTTGAGCGTTTAATGACGCGGCAGACCCGTCTGACGAAGCGTTCTGCGGCAGTAAGACGCTGACTTTCTCTTTAATTACGTTAGCTGCAATTTCGCCGCCCGGCGCGTCTGTCCACGCGATACCGATGGCGCGTATTATATTTGTATTAACATCTGTTTCAATGTCTATGGAAGCGATCCTGAGAGCTATTAATAATGACTTCGGCGGCGGGGAAAAATCAGGTTTTTTAATAATAACATCAACCATTCTGCCGCCGCGGGGAACACCTGTTATGCGCACATAACCGCGTAATTGTTTTTCTGTTAAAAATTGCTCGGCGGGTTTGATTGACGCGTCAGGGCTTTGAATGTTGTTTTCTTCAAGAATGGCGGCGGCGCGGTAACGTTCATTGTAATTATTAAATTGGAGACAGACAAGTTTTTCCCTGCCTGAAAAAGATTCCAACGCTTTTATTTCTTTATAATCAAATGTTTTAAGAAGATGCGCGGCCGCGGGAAAAACTTCTTCCGGGATATGAAAATAAGGCCTCCAGTCATCTTCGACAGCGGCAAACGATCTTCCGTCAGAAAGCCTGCCGAGAAGGTACATCCTGTTTTTCCTTGTATCGGGGTAAACATGGATCAGAAAACCGGAAAAATTTTCAGCCGCTTCAGCCGTTATGTGCATAAATCTTCCGGCGGTTACTTGGCTTCAAACAGCGTTTCAAGATTTCGTCTTGCGGAATCGAAAAGCCCTTTCATTACATTTCTTATCAGCTTTCTTTTTGGTTCTTCAACATTGTTAAGTGATTTAAACACCTTCCCCGCCACGGTAAACCATGATTTTTCAAGCTCTGTAATAGAGTTAACATCCGCGACGCTGAAGATATGATAAAGAGCTTCGATAAACTGCTCGCGGTACTCAACGCTGAAACTTTCGATCCATTCACGAAGGGTGTTGTTGATAAAACGGCTGCCCGCGGTGGATTTTTCGGCGCGTACCAAATCGTTGCGCGTAACTTCCCACGAATAAAGACTGTGCTGCATAAGCCCCTTTTCATTGCTTTTTATCACTGTACATTCATTTCCGCGCTCCAGAAACATCCCGACAACCGAAGCCTGAGGAATATATGAATGAATCCTGTCTTTAACCGCCAGAAAACCGGCGCTCTTTAGGAAATTATTTTTAAACCCCGGAGAGTCATTGCTGTAAACGTCCGTTATGCGCTGCTGTACTTTTTTGCCGCACTTGGATGCAGCGTAGATAGCGAGGTTTCCGCCTTTTGAATGGCCGCCTACGCGGATGGAACCTGCTATTACGGCAGCCATCTTATCAAGATAATCAGCGGCCTCCGACTGCGAAGGTATCACATCTTTAAAACACATATTTATATCTTCCTTCCAGCCGATGATGGAAGTGTCTGTTCCGCGGTACGCAACGAAACAGGAATAATCATTCTTGTACACGCAAAGCGCGGAAAATTGCAGCTCACGTTCCGTGTCAAATTTGTTGACATAACCGAAAAGCTGGCAATCGCCGAACCGTTTGGAAGAACCCAGCGCCCTGATTAAATCCGGATCTTCCTTAAAGGTTGATGTTAGTTTTAAACCTTCAGGGCTGTTGATTTTTTCATTGTAGACCCTGACGGCGAGCGCGATGCTAACCGCGTCATTATCATCAGGACCGGGAACTATGCCGTCCAGAGTAAGATAGGAAAGTTGCGACAAAATTACGCTGTCTACAGGGTTAAACGGAGATGCGTTAAAATCCAGATCGCCTCTCCACGCCAGATAATCGAACATATTTGCCATACTTGTAATATAACATAATTTATGTAAAAGTAAAATATCTGACTTGATCCAAATATTTTTCAGATAAAAATGTTAAATAAATAAATATTCAAGGAGAAATAATTGGTTAATAAACCGGTCTCAAGCGCAGTATCAGAAATTCCCGTAACGCTCGCGCCCATGGACTGGAACAATAAACGTCTTTTCTCCCTTTTCTGGCCGCTTATTACCGAGCAGCTCCTCGTCGTGATGATTGGAATCGTCAACATGGTGATGGTAAGCTCGGTAGGCGAATACGCGATGTCCGGCATCTCGCTTGTCGAGACGATTAACTTCCTTATAATAACCGCGTTTAACGCCATTGCCACAGGCGGCTCAGTCGTCGCAAGCCAATACATCGGGCGTAAAGAGGAAAAAAACGCCTGCGCTTCCGCGAGGCAGCTCATTTACATAAGCGTAATAATTTCTGTTATCCTGATGATCATAACGATATTCACCCGCCGGATGATGCTGAGCGCGATTTACGGAAACATAGCGGACGATGTTATGGAAAGCGCCGATATTTATTTTTTATTTATCGCCCTCTCGTATCCTTTTCTTGCGTTGTACACGGCGGCCGCCGCGATGTTCAGAAGCATGGGAAATTCAAAAGTGCCGATGCGCACGGTAATGCTGCTTAACATTTTTACGATAGGAGGTAACGCTCTTTTTATCTATGTGATGAAACTCGGCGTTATGGGAGCGGCCATTACAACATTATTAGGGCGGGTAATCGCCGCGGTTTTATTAATTCATCTTTTAATGCGCGATAAAACAAGAATAATCAATCTATTCGGCATTGAAAAAATAAAATTTGAAGGCGACATGATAAAGCGCATCCTTAACATCGGAATCCCTAGCGGCCTTGAAGCGTCAATGTTTCAGATCGGCAAAATACTTGTAACAAGAATCTTTACGGTTTTCGGAACAGCGGCTATTGCAGCTAACGCCGTAGGAGCGACAATCAATTCCATCGCCTTCATGCCCGGAAGCGGTTTTGGAATGGGCCTCATGATTGTAGCCGGACAGTGTATAGGAGCGGGAGATTACCTCGCCGTGAAAAAATACACAAAGAAGATAATGATCTTATCCTACATCACATATTTTGTAATTAACGTAAATATTTTTATTTTTATGAATCCTATAATCAGCATCTTTAATCTTTCCTCGGAAGCGCATGATATGTGCGCGTTATTTTTAAGAGTTCACTGCGTTACATCAACATTATTCTGGTGTCCGTCCTTCGTCCTTCCAAACGCGCTTAAAGCCGCCGGAGACGCGCGTTACATCATGATCGTCGCTGTCTGCACCATGTGGCTCGTAAGGGTTTGCTCCGCGTTTTTCATGGCGTACACGCTGGAGTTTGGACCCGTCGCCGTATACCTCGCGATGGGCGCGGATTTCCTCTTTCGCGGTATCTTCTTCACCAAACGCTGGCTGAGCAACAAGTGGATTGAGAAAAAGGTTTTGTGATTTTTGCCGCGAACTACAAGAACGGAAGAATTTTTTTTAGCCGCGAACTACACAGAGTTTCGTGAAATTGCAATACTTACCTGTCAATTATTTCGCCGCCGGTTCTGTTGAAAACACCGGTACCTGCAACGTTGCTGCGGGCGCTGCCAACGGTATTGCTGCCAATCACGCCGCCGCTAAAATTGAATACGCCTTCAAGGTCAACGCCGCCTGAGTATCTTTCTGCGCTGTTGCCGCTTATCTCACCGCCTGTCATGTTGAACTCGCCTTCGACATGAACGCCGCCGCCTGATCGGACTGCTCTGTTGCCGTTGATTATACCGTTTTCCAAAATGAATGTACTGCTCCCGCGGATGCTTACGCCGCCGCCTAAAACTGCTCTGTTGCCGGTTATCTCGCCGCCACTCATTACGAATACCGACGAGTTCCGTCCGCTTGCGGCCGCGCTGACCCCGCCTCCGCCTCTTTCGGCGGCATTACCACGAATTATGCCGCCTGACATTGTGAACGATCCATTTGCGATTACAAGCACGCCGCCGCCGTCACCGCCGGTGTTGTTGCTGCTTATCTCGCCGCCTGACATAATCAGAGACCCTTGAACACCGCCGTCCATGTTGCCGCTGATCCTGCCGCCTGACATGGTTAGTGTGCCTTTTACGCCGCGTTTTGCGTTGTCACATATTACGCCGCCTGTCATAGTCAGTACAGCTTGATTTGCGCTTGTATTATGGCTGTTTACGCCGTGTTCCATGTTTTCTCTGATCGCGCCGCCTGACATCGTAAAAGAGCTGTCCCTGTCCGCGCTTACGCCGCCGGTATTGCCGATGATTATTCCGCCTGACATGATGAACGTACCGTAGCGATCAATACTGACTCCGCCGCTTGACGCTAAAGTGGGGCTTGTGATGTTGCTGCTAATTTCGCCTCCTGTCATGTTAAGCGTTCCGCTTACAGTAATACCACTTCCCTGCAAACGGAGATTCGTGTTGTTACGCACAATTACGCCGTCATTAATGGTAAGAGAACCGCCTCTCTCTACGCGAATCAATACGCCGCCTGCCGCCGCGAAGCTGCCTCCGCCGTCTCCATCAATAATGATATTTTCAAGGACAACATTCGCGCCCGCGGATAATGTGAATAAGTGTCCCGTAACACCGCGCGTAAAAATAACGGGAGAGGAAGGATTGGCGCTGCGGATGATAAGCCTGCCGCCGGAAGCCGCGGCCGGAATTACAATTCGCGTATCTATCGTTAAGTTACGCCCGACATTGATTACGACATCTCCCCTTGTAGCAGCGTGAGCGCGTATCTGACCTGTGAAAGCAGCCATTGTCGTAATAGCCTCTGCCGCGCCGCTGACATTTACGCCTGCAATCGGAACAAAACCTGTGCTTGCAGCGGAGCTTCCAGCACTCGCGCCGATTCTGTAAACTATGCCCGATACACCGTCCTGTAAACCCCAAGAGGCTGCGCCCTGTTCGGATAGAATCAAATCCGTGACAGAGCCTTCGCCGTAGTGAAACATTCCGTTACTGTAATAGGGAACTGTGGTATCTATTACGGAGCCGCTTCCTCTGCGCGGTATATTCCACAGCGCTGTAACAGTACCGTTAAGATTGTGCCTTCCGTAAATTAAAGGAACCAGCAGCCTTGTAAGATTGAAAGTAGTAACAACTCCGACTATAACGCCGCCGTTTAGATCGATCCTGCTGACATTAGGAGTAATATTATTCTGCTCAACAACATTCCTTATGCTTCCGCCTAAATTATTGATGATTCTTCCGCCGTTCATAGTGATTACGCTTCGATACCCTGCTACATTCACGCCGCCGCCTGTGCTGTCGCTGATATGTGTTTCCCTCATAATAAAGGTGGCAAAGACAACCTCTCTAACATTTACAGTGTTTGAGATATTGCCAGAGATTTCTCCGCCGTTCATGGTGAAAACGCAGTTGCTTTGAACAACTACGCCGCTGCCGGAGTTGTTACGCAAAACCGCGCCTGAGTTCATTATAAATGTGCTTCCTTCGTTTTCTTCTTCTAAAACATGGCCGTTCCGATCCAGATATTCATGAAAGATGCCGTCAACCCGCACCAGAGGAGTTGAATTGCCGGGATAATTAGCGACATCGCCGTCAAGAATTATGTTCTCCAAAATAAGTGTCGCGCCTGAAAATTTTCCGTTTGAGCCGCGCGGACCGTATGATAAACGAAATAAATCACCGGAGTGACCGCGTTTAATGGTAACAGGGCGTGCGGGATTTACGCTGCGTATTGTAAGCGCCGCGTCAGGATTTCTAGGCACAGGTATATTGACAACAGCGTTAAGCGTAATATCCTGATTGAGTTCTATAACCATGCTTCTCTGCGCGTTAGCGTAAGACAAAACCTGCAAAAGAAAATCGTTAGCTGACGTGCGCGGAATATCGCCAATAGTGAATGTCATCACAGGTCCGCTCGCGCTTATCCCTGTGATTCTTAAACCGGAAGGCGTTCCGTCCGTCCATACGGCAGCCGGATGAGTCGCGCTTGAAAAATGCTGATTAACACCCGCGCGGAAAAGGTCGGTGTCGTCGCCGCCGTTGGCTCCGTTTTGAAGATCATTCCTTCCGTCAGCCTGAACAAGCCTGACAGGAAAGCGTCCTGAGCGTTCGATTGAATCGTCCGTGTCAATATGCCATATCGCAAGCCCGCCGCTTCTGGCGGGAATTCCTCCCATATAAGTTCCCATGTCCGCGCTCTGGCTCCGCGCCTCAATGTAAAAGGCTTCCTTTTCATTCCTTCTGTAAACCAATGCAGTGTCAGCGTTCGCGTTAAGGGTAAACGTCATCCCGTTACGCGCATTAGTAATATCCGTAACATCTATCCATCCGGCGGTATGCCTGAAATACGGATTGGGAGCCATCCCGTAGTCTGCCATTAAGCACCATGATCCCAAACCGGAATCCCTGGCCCCGGTAATAAGCCCAGAACTAACCCCGCCGATTGTATTATAAAGATCGGGCCACCCCATCAATGAATGTCCGGTTTCATGTATAAATGTTTTTATTCCCGGTATTATACTGCCGCTGCCAAGCCCGTCCGAGATTTGGTATCTCCTGAAAGTAAGACCCCTTATCGTAACATCCCGGTTTACATTTCCGGCGTGACTCCTAAGCCCCCTCATCTGCTGCGCCGGAGTATCACCGCCGGTGATTAATATGCTCAAAGCCGACACTCTGTTATTTGCGTCTCTTGTTATCCTTGACAGATCGATATTGGTTCTGCTCAGTTTGTTCAACACTTCCGCCAGAAATATTTGAAGACGTTCATTACTTAGAGGCTGATCTCTCCTGTCAATATCGTAATATCTCCTTGGATTATCCATTGTAATAACCGGCGTAATAATGTTTGTAAAATTTAGCCTGCCGCCTGAAACTTCATGAAAATAACCGCGGACAGTAAGCCGCCCCGCGCCGTTGAGCCATTCATCGATAGAAGCGCGTGTTGCGCCATTTCTTAAATCCGGGAAATCCACAACCACTGCAAGCCCGACAACATCCCCTGTTCTGGCATAAGCAGTCCACGCCGTCATTGTGATCATTAAAACGCAAAGTGTTAGAAATTTAATTTTTGCTTTTACCATAACTTTACATTCCTCATTACAAAATCACCACGCTCTTATCCACCCTCTATCTTAGAAAAAGCTGCCTTTTTTCAAATGTCTCAATGTTTCAGGATGAGCGATACAATAATTCATTGTTAATTGCATTGTTTCATGTTATATTCTGAGTATGACCATAACCCAAACAATAGAAATTCCGGCTGACCGCCGTATTACTCTTGAAGTTCCTAGCGAAGTGCCGGCAGGGAGAACGATTATCGCTTTCACTCCGGTTAAAACCGCGAAGCAGGACATTGCCGCTGCCATACCTTCGGAAAAGCCGGGGGAGGCAGCGGTCAGGAACACACCTCGTGCTGACCGTCTTTTGGGCGCGGCAGCCGGTTTGAGCGAAATTAGCCTTGACGAAATACGTGAAGAGAGACTATCAAAGCATCTGGTATGAAAATCTTTGTCGACACAAATGTTGTTTTGGATGTGCTTCTGAAACAAGAGCCTTTTTATAAGGACTCTTTTGAAATCTTTCGGCTTGCGGATGAAGAACGACTCAGCGGTTGTTTGTCCTCCGCTTCCATAACAGATATTTTTTACCTGCTTAGGAAAAAGCTGCATAACGCCGCCGGAATTTATCCCATTATGGACGACCTTATCTCTCTTTTTTCTGTCGCTGCGGTTTCTGATATTACAATCTCCAGTGCCTTGTCGCTCCGATGGAAAGATTTTGAAGACGCGGTTCAATTCACTGCCGCAAAAGAGAATAATGTTGAATATATAATCACCCGCAACAAAGTTGATTTTGAAAACTCCGATATTCCATGTATGAGTCCTGCCGACTTCATTGCTTTTTTCAAACATCATTGTTAGTTTGCTCCTCTCCTCACCACAACCTCAACCACCCTCTATTCGCCCCGTTCGTGTATGAAATGCCAAGTAAGCCGCTTTGATTCGCCCATGTCGCTGTTGCGTTAGACGACACTGTTAAGTTCGTGCTGCTGCCGACGGTGTAGTTTAACGTACCTGCCGGGCGGTTCCACGCGATTATAACGGCGTTGTTAGGGGATGCGGTATTAAGGTTATGGGTGCCGCTGATAACCGCAGCAGTATTCGCGCCTGTTCCGGCAACTACGCCGCCGTTTAGATTGAAAGTTCCGCTGGATCTGCGTACACCATTGCCGCTGGAGGCGTTATTACCGATTATTTCGCCGCCTGACATATTGATTACCGCGCCGCTCCATACTGCTATGCCGCCGCCGGCGTTAGTTGATGTGTTACTGTTTATGCTGCCGCCGTTAATATTAAATACGCTGGCGCTGCCCGATACACTCACTCCGCCACCGCCGAGACTGGCTGTGTTACCGTTGATTCTTCCGTTTTGCATGGTGAACGTGCCGCCTGATAATCTTATGCCGCCGCCGTCTCTTCCGGTATTACCGCTTATCTCGCCGCCATTTAAGTTGAATACAGTGCCTGTGTTCGTTACCGCAACGCCGCCGCCGTCACCGCTTGCGGTATTGCCTGAGATTCTGCCGCCTGTCATGGTAAACACTGCGCGGCCGCTTAAACGCACACCGCCGCCTATCGTGCCGCTATTACCGCTTATTTCTCCGCCGTTCATTGTGAAAACACCGTTTGCATATGGAGCGCGCACACCGCCGCCAACGCCAAGGGCAGTATTGCCTGAGATTTTTCCGTTATTCATTGTAAACACACCGTCACGCAGCATTACGCCGCCGCTTGATTGAGCGGTATTGCCGTTAATCTCGCCGCCGTTCATCGTAAATGTGCCGCCTCTCGCGATATACACGCCGCCGCCGTCTCCTGAGTTTATATTATTACGCAGCACCGCCCCCGATTCCATAATGAACGTGCCGCCTGAGTTAACACGCACGAGCGAACCCGCGACGACTGTTTCAGGCCTGGTCAGCGGATTGCCTTCTTCATCTACTTCCGCAGCCACGTCTACGCCTTCACCTTCTTCGTCATTGTCATCATCGTCGTCATCGTCAACTTCTAAAAAAAGGACGCTGCCGCCGCCGTCTATGATGATGTCCCGGAAAATCAGCGTTGCGCCGCTTGGTACTGTAAACAAGTCGCCTGATGTGCCGCGTGTGAGCGTAACAGGTCTTGCCGGGTTCGCGCTACGGATAGTAAGAGTCGCGCCCGCCCTTGCAGGGGCTCTGAAGTGGTTTATCGGTAATTCGATTGTGAAATCTTCATTAAGCGCGATATCCACATTGGCGTTTGCTCTTGTATAAGACGCTATTTGATCATCAAACGGGTTTCTCTGGACAACCGCAGGATAGGTTGCGTTTAACACCCTGCCCATTATATGCGCTGCGAGAGTGCCCGGTAAAGAAGATTTGGTGTTTATCAGGACTACTACCGCCGTCTTTGTGTCAGGGCTAATAATCATAAATGCGCGGTGCCCTTTAATTGCGCCGCCGTGGCGTAAAACTCTTCCGTAACTCTGCCCCGCGTTTAACGGGCGCGTAAACAGTTCCCGAAACCGCCCGCCCATGCTTTCGATATTGCTCTCATACCCAGTGAGCGCGGTAGTGGGAACACTCCTGTTGCCTGTCTTCCACCCTAGACCGGCAGCGGCAGCCTGCTGTAAAATTTCAGAACCTGCAGGAACCCCATCACCTAAAATAAAAGCCGCAAGGCGCATCATATCGACAGCCGTACTTGTTATACATCCGCTTGGACCTCCAAGGTTAATGCCGGTGGTCGGAACAGATCGAAAATTAGTTGCAGCTCCGTTAAAAAGGTGAGGCAGCGTCATGCGATCCTGCAAAGCCGGATCAATCCAGCCGTGAAGTTTTGTAGAGTTCATTCCCAGGGGACTGAATAAAAATTCCGTCAGGAGATCATTAACTCTCCTTTGAGGATAATCATTGTAATATTGAGAGGCGACAATGTTAGCTGCAACTGTAGAGCCGCTTGCATATTGATAAGCGGTGCCGGGTTTGTGAACGTAAGTAAGATTCTCAAGCATCGACCTGAACTGGGCAAGAGTGTAACTGCCTCCTCCTATTGCAATACCGCCGTAGTGCGTAACAAATTGCAGAAGAGTCGGATGCACCTGCGTTCCGTCAGTGTCAATATAAGGCCTTGTCGGGAAATAATTGTTAACAGGATCATTTAAATTGACATACGGCCTTCCTGTCCGCGGATTATTGAGCCTTGAAAAGTACGAAAGCATAATGGTAGAAATTGGTTTTGAAACAGAGCCAATCGGGAAAATCGAATTCTCCGTTACCGGCCTCCTGTTGGCGACTCTTCGCTGCTGTGACTCATGATATCCCCGGCTGAAAAACGCCGTCCTGCCGTTTTTATAAACGCCGACAGAAAGCCCTGTTATGTTCCAGTTGGCGTTTTGCCCCGTACTAAAGTTTCTGTTTTCAAAGTGGTTGTCCACTAACAAGTTTACCCTGTCGAGTATCAGCCGCCATTCTTCATCAGCGGGCTGCCCTGTTGTGCTTGTCTGCGCATAAACATTGGACACCGCCAATACACAGATTGCAAAAACCGCAAATAATTTTTTATTCATATAATTATCCTTATCGTTCTTTATTTTTACCGGCTGCCCTGAACGTTTACCGTGTAACTGCCGTTTCCCCTGTCCCAGATAACTCCCGCGAAAAATGTGAATGTTTCTCCTGCTCGCAGATTCCGTGTAAAAAGGAAATTATTACCTTGTCCGCCGTCATCGTTAATCTCCCTTGAGCCGCTCATCGCCGAATACGCTACCGGGTCAAGCGTTCCGTTGTCTGAAGATTCAAACGTGTATACGCCCGCAGATGACGCGGTAAAACTTATCTGCGCTCTTTGCCCGTTATTTATAGTGACAGCCGCCGGAGTATTTAACGCAAGCATCACTGACTGAACGCGTTGAACAGTTACCGTATAACTGCCGCTTCCTGTGCCGCTGCGAACTCCCGCGAAGAAAGTGAAAACTTCCCCTGTGTTTAAATTCCGCGCAAAGAGAAAATTTCTGCCGCTCCCGTCGTCCTGGCTAATTACCACTGCGCTTCCCGTGCCGGTCGAAGCTGAATACGCAGTCGGGTCAAGCGTTCCGTTGTTTGAAGATTCAAACCTGTAATCCCCTGCCGAGGGCGCGGTAAAATTCATCTGTACTCTCAGCCCGTTATTTATATTGACAACCGCCGGGGCGTCCGCCGTAAATGATAATGACCCTAGCTGCACGGCTCGAACGTTTACCGTGTAACTGCCGCTTCCATTGCCGTATACAATTCCGGTGAAGAAAGTAAAAACTTCCCCTGCGCGCAGATTCCGCGTAAAGCGGAAATTGGTACCGCTTCCATCGCTTCTAATAGGCGTTGTGCTGCTCGCATTTGTAAACACAGCCGGCCTTAACGAACCGCTGTTAGAAGATTCAAACGTGTATTCACCTGCCGAAGGTGCGGTAAAATTCAACTGCACACTCAGCCCTCTGTCTATGGCGACAGATGCCGGAACATTTAACGTAAGCGTCTGCTGTACCGCCATCCGGCTGATTTCCGCGCCGCTTTCGGTAACAGTAAGAATAAACGCGTTGGGAATTCTTGACACTCTGGAAAGTGTAACGATTTTCCATTGACCGCCTCCGATTCTTGTAACAGCCATTAAACGGTACTGTCCCTGCCTTACCGTTTCAGGTACAACACAAGTCATTTCCATTACAACTTCCGATCCCGGCCGCAGCGTATGGCCAACAAGATTATCGCCTATATTCCTGCTCGCGATAACAGATACGATATTGTCGTTATTATCCACTACCGCCATTCCGGCTTGACCGCCGGGGAAAAATCCCAAACTTCTTAAATTGATATTGGCAATAGACCTTCGGCCTGTAGATCGAATTGCGGTGAACTCAGTTAACGCAAATTCATTACTGCCGGTACTGCCTGCATTCGGTTTAATATTGATGACGACGGACTGCGCACGGTCGTAATTTCTTTCAGGACGAGGCGCCAGTGCGTTAAGAGAATACCACCCGTCGTAACCGCCGCCCCAGCCCCAGTTGACATGAAATCGGCCTTGATTGTCATATCCGTCTACTATAAAAGCGTGGCCGCCGCCATCCTCCCTGCTTGAGCTGTAGTATACCGGTAAGCCGGCATCCAACTGCGATCTTATTAAAGCTTCCCATCCGGCATCGGTGTAAAATATGCGCTCATGCTGTTGAATGCTTCTGTCATAACCGAAAGTCTCGAGCATTGCGGTGTAATAATTTCCTTGTGCGCCGACTGCCAGAGCAACATGATACATTAATACAGCTACGGCATTACGCTGACGTTCGTTGCTGTTTCCGCCGTCTCTGCGATAACTGTTAAGCATATTATTCCAATCATAAGCAACATTAAAATTTACAGATGATACAGTGACAAAGTGATTCGGACCAACTGTCCTGCTTTGCCCGCTGCCCCGCGCCGGATGCCTGTGAAACGCCATTATCTGCGCCCATGCCGTATTGGTGCAATTGGTAAGGAGCCGCCCGGTGCCGTCATCTTTTGCATGACCGGGAATAAAAGGAAACAAATCATTGTACGGAGCGCGTTGGTTCCACTTTGTTTGTATAAGCGGCCTTACTACAGCCCCAGGATTCGGAGCTTCTCTTAACAGCGACTCAAGTTCGTCATCGCTGGGTAAAATTGGAAAATCACCCGGCACCGCTTCCGGCGGATCAACGCTGTCTCCAGCCGCCTGCGCGTATAAATAATTGCTGTTGGAAAATGCCAGCATAAGCATTAACAAAATAGCGATAAAGCCGTATTTCGATTTCATATATTATCCTTATATTAATTCCAAACTACGCCGGAATTGTTTTAAATCCTTACTTGAGGCATACTTAATTTATGAGGAGTTTTTTGCCGGATTTGACCGAAGAAGAATATGACGCTCTTGATGAATTTTACACTAAAAATCCGCCGAAACTGTCGGGTAACGGCAAAAGCGGCTTTTTCGCTAAACATACGGAGAAGGGCAATACACTTATTTTCGTTGACGATCTTTGCGCTGCTTGGCTGCGGCTGTTTAGTTCCCTCATCATTCCTCTCGCTTCACCTCAAAATCGATCACCTTATTCTTTCATTATCTAAATAACCCAGGTTATGAGTAAATTCCGGTGGTGATCCGTACGCGACATTTGAAAAGCGGAAAAGATGATCATGGAAAGTGATGTTAGCCCATCTGTAATTATCCGTTTGATATATTATGCCTGTATCATGGTTTATATGTTCATTATCGAACCATGTCAAATCAAAATATAATGTTCTGCCGTCAGTCAATATTAAAACATTCCATGCGTGATCCGGACCTCTCCATCTCTGTACAGTTTGAACAGAATTTACTTCTAACGCTTTATCAAAAACTTCATTTGTATAACCGCCGCATACTCGGTATCTTTTACCTGGAGTTGGTGTTATAGGTTTATAGCCGGTATATCCGCTGTAACTTTGCCAATCATATTCTATTTCATCGCATAGTTCTTTCGCAAAATCAATTACTTCCGCAAAAACAGGATCATTTTCTAATAAATATTCAATATATAGATCGTATTCATATTTGAATCTTAATGTTTGGTAATACGCGTATTCACCGTAAGTAGTAAATATGGATGATCCTCCCCGGTATCTTGCTCCTTCCCCCCATGTTTTTCTTGTTCCGGCATCTTTATATCCCGGCGCTACAATATATGACGCTTCAAATAAAATGGTGTTATTATCATCATCCCACCATACTTTTAACAAAGAATTTCTCATGTACGCTCTTTCCATTCTCTCTTGTGAAAATCCGGTATTCACGATCCAGTCTCTTGCTTTAGGCGGGAAAAATCCAATATTGGCTCCGTAATGCATTATTTCAGGAAAAGTTAAATCATCGGGAAAACTAAAATGCGGAAGATCTAAAAATTCTATTTGTACTTGTTCGACGTAATTTCCGTTGGTCCCGTTTCCGTTAGTCCCGTTTCCGTTAGTCCCATTTCCGATGGTCCCATTTCCGTTGGCTTCATTTTCGATGATTTCTTCAAGTATAATTAATAAAATATCACAGCCGGAAAACGATAGTGCGCTGACAGCAAGAATTGCGACCATTGCAAATGCAAGCGCGGTAAAACTCAATTTCTTTTTCATACATCACTTCCTTATTTAATATATATTCTGTTAAACAAGTCTTTACACATTTAATATATTTACTTTTAACAAAAATATCAATGCATTTGCCTACTTAATTGTTCTTTTTTATTACTTTATTGAGCAATGGGGAAGTCACTCCCCATTGCTTGCTGTTTTTACTTAGGGCTTCGATACGCTTGTGGTATTCCCATCAAATAACGCGCCGATTGTGCCGCCAGTGTAGGTGAATGTAACTCCACTTGCTTGACCATAATTATAATTCAACATACGCACGTCCGCCGGTTCTTCATTTCTTAAATTGCCGATAATGGTTCCGCCGTTCATGAAAAAGTTGATGCGTTGAGCCGATCCGGAACTTACGCCCGCGCCATAGGTACTGCCAGATGTAGAACCGGTGGTAAAGACATTATTGGTAATTTCTCCGCCGTTCATGGTAAATGTACTATGAGCGCCCACAAATACAGCTGCACATCCATTCATGTTTGATGTTGATGCATAAGTGACCGTATTTCCGCTGATTTCCCCGCCGTCCATAGTGAATGTGGCGAGGTTGCCTTCATTTGCGCTGCCGGTTAAATTCACCGGATAATATTGACCAGTAGAACTATGTCCCGTGATTTTCGAGCCTGCTTTCATTATCAGGTTGCCTCTCGTACCCACTGCTATAAGGTGTGTTGTCATACCATCTACACCTTCGATGGTAATATTTTCTCCCAGTATCAGTGAAACACCGCCGTTTGTATTTGAATAAGTGGCAGCAACATAGAAAGCGCCGCCTACGGGTGCGGTTATGATACGTTCCTGACCTTGACCTATACCGATAATGGTCAGTTCACGGTTTAACAAAGCTGAAGTAACCGTTGAAGCTCTTGCTGCTAATGTAACATCTTGATTTATTGCCAGGGTGTACTTGCCGTCATTCGCCGCTCCTGTAAGAACAAAGCGGGTAAAAGCGGCGGCTATGTCATTTGCCGCAACGGATTCAATGCGGTTAGATGTCCAATGAGCGGTGAGGGTAATGGGGCCGGTTACGGTGCTGGAAGCAAAGTCCCAGGCGGTTGCGCCGTTACGCCATTCGACAAATGTGTAGTTTGCCGGCATATCCCCAAAGTACAATCCAGGCTCGGTAAGGGTAAAAGCTCTTGTCGGAGGTGTCGGCGCGGTGATTTTTGCTCCGCTGGTCACTGCCGTATACGCGGAAACGGTTGATCCGCCGTTGCTGTTAAATGTTACGGTGTAGGTTTGGGATTCACCCCCCGGAACTTCAGGGGTACCGCCGCTGGGGCTGCCGTTATCACTGCCGTCACCGCAAGACACTGCGGCAAAGCTGATAATTGTGATGATGGCAATAACGCATAGGCTGCGCTGCCATACCTTTTGTGTGTTTTTCATTATTGAAAAACCTCCTTAGTTGATTATTCGGACAGTGTTATAATGAATTTTCAATCAGTTATATCTATCCATTTGAATAAATATATCTTTCGATACCGGGAATGTTTATGTTGTTTTGCTCATATTTAGATAAAAAGAGAAATATTTACATTTTTAAGGCTCTTTTTGGGGTTACAGTTCTATATCAAAGTAATTTTTAGCGTAATCCTTTACCATAGTTACCCAGTTATGGTAACCGAACATCTTTGAAGCGTAATACGACTGCTTCAAAAGCTCGGGGCACTCATCCTTGTCCCCCAGATTATTCAGGCAGCGCACCTTATACGCGGTTACCAAAGGCAAAAGGCGGAAAACCCCTGTTTCTATACATATTTCCGCGGCGCGGTCGCACATCTTCAGGGCTTCCTCATATCTTTCGGCGTAGGCAAGAAGCGTGGCAAGAGCATAGACAACACTGGCGTAATATTCCCCTCTGGATTCCTTGTCAATGTTGGTTTCCTCGAAGTTCTTTTTTAAAAGGCTTAACACGTTGATGCCGTCTTCAAGACGCCCGTTGTCACGGTACACCATCGTTGTAAGGTTGATTATGCGCACGTCCTGCTTGGATAAATAATATTTGTCTATGTCTTTTTCGTTGTACTCAGGGATGCTGATTTTCATAGCTTCCATAAGAAGCTCAAGTATGCACCCGCCGTCTTCTTTTCTGTGCAAAGCGCACATAGCCTTGTTTAATAAAATATATTGACGATTAACGCGCTCTTCCATGAACTCCGCGTCATCTTCTAGCGTTTTTATTATCGCGTCCGCCTTTTTGGTTCTCTCTTCCTGGTCGTCATATATGCTTTCTGTTTTTAATAATCCAAACAGCTCATCCTGGCTCTTATGGATATCCGCTGTTTTTTTATCAACAACAATATCGATATTACTCGGATTATACCCAAGCCTTTCCAGCAGCATCTCTGTCGTGCTTTTATTAGGCATGGTCTGCCCATTCTCTATCCTTGACAATGTTGATTGTTCAATAATCGGGTACGCCAGATCCTCCTGCGTCATTCCCTGTTGAATACGAAGTTTTTTTATCAGTGTCCCTACGTTAAGAAGCGGCATGGCATACATTATATCTGAAATTATACTAATTTCAAGAACCCGGGAAGAATTAAGAATACAGGCGGGTGATGGTAATATTAATACTAGTAGTGCATAAGGTAGGTTATGTAATAAAGAGTAAGGATAACTTTTTCACGTTCAATTAACTTCACTGTCAACCACTTAAAAAAGAATATCAATCATGCTACAATCTCCTATGCGGATAATTTCATGGAATGTAAACGGTATACGCGCGGTGGAAAAGCGCGGTTTTTTTGACTGGTTAAAAAAAGAGTCGCCTGACATTATGTGCCTTAACGAAACAAAGGCGGAACCCGGACAGCTTACTCAGGATTTTATCAAACCTCCGGGAACAAAGTATACATCTTTTTGGGCGAGCGCTAAAAAGAAGGGTTATTCGGGCGTCGCAATTTACTCAAAAGTTCAGCCTGATGATGTACGCTTTCTTGGTAAACCTGAGTTTGATGATGAAGGCCGCGTTCTCATCGCCGATTACAAAGATTTCTCGGTTATCGCCGCGTACTTTCCCAATTCACAGGACGAACGAAAGCGGCTTGATTACAAGCTCGCGTTTAACGACGCGGTACTTAAACTTTGTAAATCTATAGTAAAAAAAGGAAGGCATTTAGTGTTATGCGGCGATTACAATGTCGCGCATACGCCGATAGATCTTGCGCGTCCTAAGCAGAACGAGAACAACGCCGGTTACCTCCCGGAAGAACGCGCGTGGATGACATCCTTTCTTGACGCGGGTTTTGTTGACACTTTCCGCCATCTTCATCCTGACGAGACCGGGCATTATACATGGTGGTCTTACATGGGTCAATCGCGAGTGAAAAATATCGGATGGAGAATCGATTATCACTGTGTAGACAAAGCCTTCCTGCCCGGTGTAAAATCATCAATCATAAGGCCGGATGTCGAAGGTTCAGACCATTGTCCGGTGGAAATTAAAATTAAAACAGAATAGAATGAAGCCTTTTAAAACTTCAGCTTTTGGAAAAGGCTCGAATAACAGGATTTTACAATGAGGATTAAATACAACGCGCCTACAGTTCTGACATTCACTTTGTTATGCGCCATTATACTGCTTCTTTCGCAGACAATAACTCCACGTTTGATGGAATGGTTTGCGGTTCCCGGTAAAAATAATTTTCACATAACGAATTTTAAAAACTTAATCACCCTGTTAACTCACGTCTGCGGACACGCGAACTGGGGGCATTTAATCGGCAATTTTACATTGATACTTTTAATCGGTCCGATGCTGGAAGCCAATTACGGCTCGTCATCGTTACTGGTAATGATGATCATTACCGCTCTTGTCACAGGCATCCTCAACGCTTGTTTATTCAACACCTATTTAATGGGAGCTTCCGGCGTTGTTTTCATGATGATTTTATTATCATCGTTTACAAATTTTAACAAGGGAGAAATTCCTCTTACATTTATTCTTGTTTTAATCCTTTACATGGGTGTACAATTGCTTGATTCATTAAACAATGATAATATTTCACAATTCGCGCACATCGCGGGCGGTCTTTGCGGAAGTTTCTTCGGATTCTTCAGACCGCCAAAGAGGTAATTTATGAAAAAAGAATTTTTACAGTTTGATACCGAACGCGACAACGCCCTTAAGATGGCGCACCGCATTTACAGCGAAGGATTTATCCCCGATGTAATTTATGTTTCGCTGCGCGGCGGAGCGTATCTTGGAAATATCATCAGCGAATATTTTAAAATCGTGCACAAAAGTAAAAGACCTGTTTACTACGCGGCTGTAGTCGCGCGTTCCTACACCGACGTCGCGCAGTCGGATAAAGTTAAAGTCGACGGCTGGACATATTCTCCCGATTACCTGCGCGTGGGAGACAAGGTTCTGCTCGTGGATGACATCTTCGATTCAGGCAGAACGATAAATCATCTTGCTCACATAATAATTGACAAGGGGATTCCCCGCAAAGATTTAAAAATCGCAGTTCACGATTATAAATATTTCGCCGATAAACCCGAACAGCTTCAGTTTCAACCTGACTACTGGTGCCGCAAGCACGATCTTTCTATTCATGATGAAGACTGCTGGATCCACTACATGAGCCACGAGCTTATGGGTCTCGCGGAACCGGAGCTTGAGGAAAATTATTATAAGCACGATCCCGAACTGCGCAAAGTCTTAAGCGTAATTAACGGGAATCCTGATGATCGAAAAACCGGCGAATAATATAATTATCTGCGGCATTGACGAAGCCGGCCGCGGTCCGCTTGCGGGTCCGGTTTACGCCGCCGCGGTAATCCTGTACGGCGATTTTAAACACAGAAATATTACACGCGGAAATGCGCCTAACGGAAATTTTCCGCACGATATTTTTCCTGCGGATCTGTTAAATGATTCTAAAAAATTAAACCCATCCCGCCGTGAAAAAGCGCGGGAAATCATTCTTGAAAAGGCGTTCGCGTACGGCATCGGCAGCGCGTCTCACACTGAGATTGACGATATCAACATTTTACAGGCAAGCCTCCTCGCGATGAAAAGAGCTTTTGAAGATATGATGGAAAGATCAAACGGAAAATTGTTACGCGAAAGTTTATCCGCGGTAATAGACGGCAAGTTCGCGCCTGACATTGACATCCCCTGTACCGCGCTTGTAAAGGCAGACGCGCAAGTGCCGGAAGTGATGGCTGCTTCTATTCTCGCTAAAACGGAAAGAGATCATTACATGGATAAAATGGCGGCATTATACCCGCAGTACGGTTATGAAAAACACAAAGGTTACCCGACCAAAGCCCACCGCGAAGCGGTATTGAAATACGGTCCGTCGCCGATTCAGAGAGTGACATTCACGGTTAGATAATTTACGTTAAACGCCATTTTCAGGCTGCCGGATTAATTTTAGCAATCCCCTTGAAATTATATATCCGCCGAAAATTACGATGAATCTGTCAACAATGTTTACGGGGATTCGTGATAAAATATTTACTGCTAAAGCGGGCAGATTGTACATAATAAGACCCGGTTTAAAAAGATCGTCCACCCCGAAATAATGTCTTTCAAAAAACAAATGCGTAATATAATCCACAACTCCGCCTAAAACGCTGATCGTCATGACGCATAATATGTATAATAAAAAAAGTTTGGAGACAAGCGCTGTGTAAGAAGCTATTATTTTTTCTCTGGATGAAAAATTGGGTATATCGGGTACGGCAGGTTTCAAAGCGCAGACAAGTAAAACTTCCGCAATGCTGCATAGTATATAAAAACTGTAACTGCCGTAATAAACACATGGAAGCAGCCATGTAAGAAAAGCCGTAAAAACTCCGGGTATTATGCCAAAAGCGAAAGCGATTGCCGCGGAAAATACGGTGTCGAGAAACAGGGGGAAGCGCAGAAAATTCATTATAAAAACACTGAATAACAAATTCATTATAACCGCAAAAACACTGAGAGCCGCTAATACTATTATGTTTCGCCGTGACAGATCGCAGGTAAAAAGATTTAAGCATTTAAATATCATTTTAATATTATATCAATATAATCAAATATTTGATATGCTTGTTATAATGAGATTTATTTTATGCGTCTTATCCGCGGCGGTATTTTTGTCATGCGCAAGCCCTGATAATCAGGGACTACAAGGCATAATTAATAAATGGAACAATATCGACAAGCTTTTAAACGCCGAAATAGATACAGCACTTCCTGTAGAAGCGTCACTTCTTGCTGAAGCGTCGCTTCTTGCAGAAGCGGGTGATGATTTTTTACAATCTTTGCTTGATTTTAAAGAATCGGAATTATTCCGCATATACAGGGCGATCCCTTTTTCACCTGAAGTCAGGCGGAGCTTTTTGGGCTATAGAGTCACTGATATTCCTGAAATTGAAATATTAACAGATTTGACATTAACGTTCCGCGATTTTGTAATGTCATCCGATATGGAAAAAGCGGCGGCAGTGTCGGATGAAATTTCAAGAAATTTAATTAAGCTGTTAATCATTGACACTGAAGCGCAGAGGTACATAAGCTCATCTTATTTTGATCTGCTGATCGCGCTTGTATTTTTTATCACGGTAATAATTCTTTTCATTCTGTTATTACACAGATCTCTTACCGCAACATTAAAACGCGAAACCGAAGGCACAATTTTTTCACATGCATGGATGCTCGCGCAGGATGAAGAACGCGCAAGGATCAGCCGCGAACTGCACGATACAATTATACAGGACATGCGCTGCCTGCTTTTAGAGACCGAAAAAATCTGTTATACCGATGATAAACCTGTTCCGATGATCGCAGACCTTATCAGAAAGACAAGAGACATTTGCAACGATCTTATTCCGCCTGACTTCCGTTTCAGTGAACTGCCCGACGCGCTGCGCCAGCTTTGCCATGACTTCGGCGAAAGAACGGGAATCAACTGCCGCGCGGAAATAGACACTCACATCAAACTGGATTTTCTCTCTATGGAAAAAAAATTGCAAGTTTATAGGATCGTTCAGGAAGCGCTTGCAAACATAGAAAAACACGCAGAGGCGGAAGAAGCGATAGTAACCATGCGCTCGGGAAATGACGGAATAATTTATCTCGGCATAGATGATGACGGCAAAGGTTTTATTTCTCCTCTGGATGCTTCAGGGCAAATTGTCAGCGGTATCGATAAATCACACATCGGTATTATCAGCATGAAGGAACGCGCCGCAATACTCGGCGGACGTTTAAAAATTGAAAGCGCGGCCGGAGAAGGTACGCTGGTGTGTTTGGAAATACCGGGTGGTTGAGAGAAAGAGATTCTCGCCAAGACGCGAAAGCTGCAGAAAACGCAAAGGTTGAGAGGAGAGATCGATTTATCCCGCGCATTGATATTTTCTCCTCTCTATGTTATATTTATTTCATGACCATTACTCAAACAATAGATATTCCCGCCGACCGCCGCATTACCGTTCCAAATGATGTTCCCATAGGAAAAGTTATTCTGACATTTACTCCGGCTCAAACCTCAGTAAAATCTCCTGAATCTACCATCAAACCGCAAAGCGGTGATGGTTCCCGTTCGGAAGAAATTGCGGCAAGGGATAGGGAACTTTTTGAAAAATATGCGGATGAGCTGAATGCCGAAGCGGAAGATGTGCTTTCGTATCAAAATATGTACATTGACGAAATAGATAAATGAAACGCGGTGACTTTATTAGTTTTCCTAAGCGTATACTCACAAATTACATTGGCTCTCTCTCAGATTCCAAAATGGAAGAAGTAAATTCCGCATTGCGTATTGCATTGGCTGTTTAAATTAATTTATTAGTATGTTTCATATAAAACTCCATTACGGATTTAATGCCGCTGCCGGCATTTTTACATTCCCATGCAGGAATATTTGATAAAGTTTAAAGCAGAAATTATGACAAAAAGTATGTAAAACGCACAATTTTTATGATTAAAATAAAATTTATGTGCGTTTACGCACAAGATTGGAGTCAAGCAATATAGTGACAGTATTATGAGCATATTTTAAAAACTGAAGTTTATGAAAAATATCTTCCGGTTTGTTTATTAATAAATCTTTATCCCAAAAATCGCAGATCTTATTTTTCTCCAATTCGCATTTGAAATATATATGTAATTTTCTGATTTTCGCAGCTCACGAAGAGCAATATCAGTGGCGGCTTTTTCTGCCGCTGCAGGCAATTTTTAAGAAAGTACACAATCAAGGGCTAGGAAGTTTATACTCCCTGCCGCTGATTGTTATGCTGCATTTAATACGGTGTCAGACGCTTCTGCGTATCCGTTATACGCTATATCTGGCGTGATCTGACATGATGACAACACTACGGAAATGTGGTGCCTGACAACATCGCATGAGCACGAAATCCTTTAGTTTGGATTTTGTACGGTTATAGTACCGTCATTGTTCAATGTAACAGTTGTGGTTTTACCATTTCCTATCCATAAACTCGCAAACACAGCCCCCCCTAATGGTAAACCGCTTGCATATAATGTTACACCCCAGAAGCCAGAATCTTCTGGCATTCCCATAGGAATAGTAAGTGTTTTTGAATTACTACCCGCAGTGTGAGGAATTACTGTTGTATCTTCAAAATCAGTACCACCATAATTTGTGACTTCCACTTTCGTAATAGATGCAGTGTAGTTATTAACTATTTTTAACGTTGCGTTAACCCCGCCGCCACCTCCTCCGTTGCTGCCGCCGCCACCGCCACCGCTGTCACAGGCTGACATACCAAACATGATTACCGTTGCAATTGTGATAATTACAATGCTGCGCATAGTTTCCAAGAATTTAAATTTACTTTTCATATAAAATTCCCTTTACGGTTTTAATGTCGCCGCCGACAAAATGTGTTCCTGTACAGGAATATTTGTTAAAACCTAAAGCAGAACATTAAATTAAAAAACCGTTTAAAACGCATAATTTTTGAGAGAAAACGCAGGATTTTTGTGCACTTACGCACAAGAACATGGAAAATTACAATTAAAAGGGGGTTATTCCTGAGTCTTTTCTACTACTTGACTCTGGTATCACATTATAGTACCATTATAAAATGAACTCTAGATACAAAAAGACAATGGAGTTAGTTTTTAAGAACCCTACACAAGCCAATATCCTATGGACAGATATTGAAAGTCTTTTTGCTGCTTTGGGAGGTAAAATATCGGAAGGTTCAGGATCGAGAACACGAGTTAAACTAAATGGATCACGCGCTGTTTTTCACCGTCCTCATCCGCAAAAAACCACTGATAAGGGAGCCGTAAATTCGGTTCGAAGATTTCTTGAAAATGCGGGGGTACAATTATGATGGAATATAAAGGTTATTTAGGAACTGTGGAATATGACGCACAAGCTCAAATTTTTCATGGAGACATTATCAATACCAGAGATGTGATTACTTTTCAGGGAACAACAGTAAAGGAAATAGAAAAAGCGTTTAAAGATTCCATAAACGATTATATTTCATGGTGCAAAGAAGAAGGAGTTGAACCTGAAAAACCATACTCCGGTAAGTTTAATGTGCGGTTATCGCCGGAGCTTCACAGACAAGTCGCAATACTGGCAAAGAAAAAACATATGTCGCTTAACAGTTTTGTAGAAAAAGCATTAACAGATGAAATATCCATGCTGCACGAAGCATAATAAAAGTGCCGCTCTGAACCTTTAACTTTTTCTGAACAACTTAAACCTGTTCCTATTAACTCTGCCCATCAATTTATTTCTGCACCTTTCCAGAATTTCATTTGTTGATGGTATTTTCGCTTTTATATGCAGAGTGAGTTCCAGAACTTTTTTACAGTCATTAATTGCTTTTTTAAATAAAAAAAGCTTGTAAAACGAACAGTTTATAAGGGGGTTTCAGGGATTCTTGTGTGTTTACGCAAAAATTGGGAACTTAAAGAGGTGAATGTAATCATCTTCAGAGCTTGATTGAATATTGAAAATACAATATATTATTAATATGAATGAATATACAATTCAATTAACATGGGATGATGAATCTTCAGTATGGATTGCTGAAAGCGATGATATACCGGGACTTATATTGGAATCTAATTCATTTGATATGTTAATAGAAAGAGTAAAAATCGCAATACCTGATCTTCTGGAAAATGAAGGAAAAGAACATCCGCAAACCAAATTGCTCTTCAAAGCTGAGCGATTGGCGGTTGTTGCATAGTGGCAAGTTACGAGAAAGATGTAAAAGTAAAATTATCTCAAAATGGCTGTTATTTTATACGTAATGGAAAAGGTGATCATGATATTTGGTTCAGCCCGATTACAAAATTACCTATTACAATAGATCATAAAATTGTATCTCGTCATACGGCAAATGGCATTATGAAACGCGCAGGAATAAAATTTCATTTTTAATTATATATATCAGAGACTCTTCCAAAACTCAAATTTTTAGAAAAAAAAACAGGTATTCAAAATGCGCGAAAAACAGTATATTTTAAAAAGGAATTGCAATGCAAGTATTATTAATCGATGATCATCCAATGTTAAACGCCGGCATAATTTCAATCTTGGAGAGTACCGGTATCTTTACAGTCTGCGCTCAGGCGCAATCGCTTAAAGATGCTGTGAGCTTTATGGAAAAAGCCTGTACGCCGCTCTCATCATCCATACCCTCCCTTATCATTCTTGACCTGCTTCTGGGTGATGATAACGGCATGGAATTCCTGCCGATACTGGATAGTCTTTGTAAAAATAAAAAAATATCAAAACCGCCTGTGCTTGTCTGCTCCGCTCTAGGCGATTCATTTAAAATACAGACCGCCTTAAAACTGGGAGCCGCGGGTTTTATTTCAAAGACAAGCGGTAAAGCGGAACTTTTAAAAGCGATAGATACGATACTTCGCGGCAAGGTATACATTTCGGACGAAGTAAACGCTAAATTAAAAGAAACCTCTTCCGTTTACGCAAAGTTTTCCAAACGAGAAATAGATGTAATTAATTTACTAAAGGATAATAAAACCAATAAGCAGATTTCGGAAGAGCTGTCCATATCATTAAGAACCGTGGAAAACTACATTAGCAAGATTTACTTTAAAACCGGTTTTTCAAGCCGTGAAGAAATAAAAAAATTATAAACTTGTGCGTTAACGCACGATAACAAAGCTCTTTTTATAAAAAATCGTGCGTTATACACGGATGTTAATATTATTTTTATAACTTATATTAATTCAAATACATCTGTACGAGCATGTGAACTACGTCCGCGGCGACGTTAAAACCGCAAAGGAGATTTTATGAAATACAATTGCAAGTATTTAAGAGTTATCGCTATTGCAGCGGTAGTGTTATCGGGGGTATTGTACACCGGTTGTGGTACAATGATGAAAACAAAAAATATCAATGTCAGATCAGAAAGCGGCACGGCGGCGACAGTTACGATCGAACAGGGCGGCATTAACTTGTATAGCGGTCCGCTGCCGGCGCGGATAAATGTTAGTAACTCCGGAGCTTTGTCAAATATAAATCCTAATGCCTCAATAAGAGTAAACTACACAGATTCGGATGGAAACCCGGCTGTTTATGAGATTAACAAATCATTCAACTGGTGGTGCCTCGGAAGTCTCGGCGGTGCAGGTTTTGCTATAATTGTTGATATCGTTACAGGCAGTCTGTTTACTTATAATTTCAGCAGGACGGTAGTACCCATAAGCTACAATTACCGTCAGCCGGAAACCGAGCTTTGGGTATTCGAAGATATACCGCCTCAGATGAGGGAATACTTGGTATACGCCGGAAATGTGAACGAATAAGGGAAACTGCCGGGTTTTGTATTAAGAAAACATTTTCAAAACCCGGCTTACTTGAGATAGACAAAATCATTCTTCCTATTTACTTGTCATTTTTATAATCCCGCGCCAGTTGAGATACTATAATATCTTTATGAGTTTTGTGATATAATTAACTGTGATGCAGGGGTAAAATATGAGAGACATACTAAAAATATTTATCGGAAATTCTGACGAAAAATCGAGAAGCCGGAATATTCAAAATGACCTTTTTACTATAGAAAACTCAACATTTAAAGACGCGAAAAAGACATGTAACGTAATTGTAAAACACGGCTTTTCAAAGAAAGCGTTAAACTTAATTAAAAATAACAACTTAAAATTAAGAAACGACCTTCAAATAACAGATATTGAATACCTGACACTTGCCTTCTTTATATCAAGACTCGGTAAAGGATTTATTGTTGATGATTTTATTGATATTTGCAGCGGGAATACGGATGTCGCTCTGCCGTTGTATAATACGCTTTTTAATTTATACGAAAGAAATCTTGTTTCTACCCGCAGCGCATTCGCCGATGTTGAATTCTACGCTTCTTCCGCGTTGACAGATTATCTACAGACGGGAGTAATAAAACAAAAAGAACCTCTTTCGTTAAGATCTGCTATCATAGAAATTGATATCATAGCAAATCTCTTTAACAATTATGAAGCTGTCAGCGATATCGGCGGTCAGCAAATATTAAATTTGTTAAACGAAAACAGTCAATATGAGTTTTGTCAGAAATTATTAGAAGTCTTTAATGATGATAAAATCGGATATACCGAATTTTTATTTTATATAACCTGCCATTTAATAATACGAGATCATCTCAGGGATGAAAATAAAATAGACAAAGACTCTTCGTTAATCGAGGCTTTTTGCAAACACAAACAAAAAAGAATTCAAATAATTGATGATATATTTTCCAATGACAAACATCCTTTAATAGAAGCGAAGATATTTGATCACTCCATAGACGAATCGGGAAAAGCAGATCGTTACACTATAGAAATACATTCCGAATTTAAAAGAAAATATTTATTAGATGTGTTAAAAGAAAAAAAGTTTGATGAAGTCATTATCAGTAATAATATTACAGAAAAAGATATGTTTTATAATGAAAACAATTCGAAGCAAATACTTGACCTCGCTTCTATTCTGGAGAAAGAACGCTTTGACGAAGTAAAAACAAGATTAAAAGAAGCCGGAACAAGATCTGGTTTTGTTTGTCTTTTCTCAGGCTGCGCTGGCACAGGTAAAACCGAAACTGTTTTTCAAATCGCGAGAAAAACAGGCAGAAATATAATAAAAATTGATATGTCCGCGCTCCGCTCAAAATGGTGGGGCGAAGACGAGAAAAATGTAAAAGCCGTTTTTACAAATTATAAGTCCGTTCTGCAAGAATCCAGAATAGAGCCGATTCTTTTATTGAATGAAGCCGACGCGATTATCGGCAAAAGATTAAATATCGAGGGACATAACGGCGCGATTATTACCGCCATCAACGCCACGCAAAATATCATCCTTGAGGAACTTGAAAATTTTGAAGGCATCATGATCGCCACAACAAACCTTACAAAAAACTTCGACTCTGCTTTTGAAAGAAGATTTTTATATAAAATTGAATTTGAAAAACCTGACAGAGAAAACAGGATCAAACTCTGGAAATATATCGCTAAATTAGATGAAGAAAAAGCTGATATTTTAACCGAAAAATTTAAAGATTTCACAGGCGCTCAGATAGAAAATATATATCGAAAAATAATCACCGATATTGTTTTATACGGAAATGAAATTCAAATAGAAAAAATTATTGAATTTTGCAAAAATGAAACCATCAGTAATGATAAAATAATAATCGGATTTGAATCAGGGAAATAAATTACCAATATTATTGTTGTTTTTCCAATTTCTCGATGCTTTTCCTTACACTTTCCGCGTCAGCTTCATTCCCGTCAATCGAACTGTAAATTGACAGAGCCATATTGTAATATTCAATGGATTTTTCCTTGTCATTCAAAGCTTCATAATCCATTGCGGCTTTATTATTGGCAAAAGCCAAATCAGCGTTTTTTTCTTTATAAATTTTTTGTTTTATTTCAAGAGCTTCAAGATGATATTCAAGCGCTTTTTGATAATTTCCGTTTTTGTAATATCCCGTACCGATATTGTTAATGACAAGCAATGTGTCAGAATGTTCATTGCCTAAAACTTTTCGGCGAATATCAAGCGCTTTTATATAATATTCAAGTGAATTTGACACATCGTTAAGCCTGCTATAACACAATCCTGTAAAGAAATAAATATTTGCGGTGTACTGATGATAAAAGCCGTATATGGTTTCATAAAGAGGAATTATTTTTAAACGCCATTTTACGGCGTTATTATAATCATTCACACTGTTATATATTGTTATAATATTATTATATAGATAGATTAAATTATTATCTTGGCCCGGAATTTGTTCATATATCGAAGCAGACTCAAAATAATGTTCAAGCGCTTTTTCTTTATCACCAAGTTTATCATAACATACAGCCGTATTATAAAATAAGCTGGCCGTTTTTTTATGATTTTTTCCCAATGTTTTAACCCATATAGAAATGGATTTGAAAAAATATTCCAAAGCCTTTTGATAATTATTTAAACTGCAATACACTGCTCCGATATTGCTATTGTATAAAGCAATATCACTATTTTCACCGCCCAGAATATTTTCTGTAATTTCCAGCGCTTCATTATAATAATTAAGCGCTTTTTCGTGCTCATTCAGCGAGAACAGGCAATGTCCTAAATTATTATACGAGTTAGCTGTATTAAGATGTTTCTTTCCAAAAACATTCTCTCTTATCACGAGCGCTTTATTGTGATATTCCAGCGCTTTTTTAAAATCACCGGTTAATGAACTGCATACACCTAAGTTATTATAAGAATTCGCGGTTTCTGGATGATTCTTACCCAGAATTTGTTCTCTTATAAAAAGAGCTTTGTTATAGTATTCAATTGTTTTTTGATATTCACCTAATGATGAATAAGATGAACCGATATTATTATACAGAAAAGCTGTAGTAAGATGTTCTTTACCGTATAATTTCTCCATTATTGGCAGCGTTATATGATAATACTCAAGAGCTTTTTTATAATCACCCATTTCCGAATAACATATACCGATATTATTAATTGACACGGCTGTATCATTATTTTCTCTGCCAAGGATTTTTTCCCGTATCTCAAGCGCTTTGTTATAATACTCCAGAGCTTTTTTAAATTCCTTTATTCTAAGAAAATAAGTTCCGATGCTGTCGTATGTTTCAGATGTTACAACATTTTCCAAACCGTAAACTTTTTCTCTTATTTCAAGCGCATGATTATAATATTCCAGCGCTTTCTGATATTCACCTAATGATAAATAACATGCGGCTGCGGAATTATATAAAATTGCCATATCAGAATGTTCTTTACCAAGCATTGTTTCTTTTATCTTGATGGCAATATTATGATTTTCCAGTGCCTTCATGTAATCGCCTGACAAATTATAAAAATTGCCTGCATTGTTATAGGCTGTAGCTGTATATATATGGTTTTCTCCGTATGCCGCTTTACTGAATTCAATGCTTTTAAGCAAAAATATTTCGCTTAACTTTAAATTATTTAAAATAAAATAATGAAGTCTGTATACAGAACTGAAAAAAAACGCTTTATCATAATTATCCAAAACGGCGGAATCAGACTCATTGTATTTTAAAATTGTGTAACGTTCAGCGTCTGCTTTATATAACGCGCGCCAGTAATTCCCCATTTCGTACATATCTTTTTTGTAAATATAATTAAATATTCTGATGTCACATAAGAATGAATAAAGCTTGTCCCAGTCATTAAGTTCATATAACTGATAAGGCAGCTCATCGCATTTCCTGTTAAACGAAACATTTTCGTTCGTTTCCATAAAAGACGCGATGCGGCCGCGGTATGATTTTTCTATTTCGCTGTCAGAGGTATACCGCTTTTTCGCGGCGTTTCGTATCATATTATTGGAAAAAGATACAAGCCCGTTCATTGTCGTTAAATGTCCCGCGATACCGTTTGAAAGCTGAGACCAGTAAAGAGGCGCCGCTCCCGAAAGATCAAGTATTTCAGTTTCCGATAACCCTTGCCGCGATACAGTAATAAGAGAAATAATATCTTTTACAAAATTATTTTTAGTTTTTGTGTCATTAAAATCATCTTCAATACGCTGCAATACTTTCTCAAAAACACCTTCATTATCAGGAGAAGCAAGATAATGTCCTATTCTTTCGTTTAATTTTTCATGTACGCCGAATACGCGCAATTCGTCCAATACTGTCAGAAGTACAAGCGGATTTTCAGTTTTTTTATCTGTAACGATCCGCTCAACCTGATCAGAAGCAAGCGATTTACTGAATAATTTTAAATAATCTATTACTATTTGTTTTCTATTCTCAAGAGGCAGCGTACCTATGTTTATTTGCGCATAACCGCGGCGGGTAAAAGCCTCCATGCTTTTATCATCAGGCGTTACAGAGAAAATAATCTTTACATTTTCAGGAATCGAAGGGAGCCAGTTTAATAGTTTTACAGTACCGATGTCAAAAAGCCTGTCAATGCCGTCAAGGATAATTATAAGTTTTTCGTTTTTTGGCAGAGCGAATAAAACCTTTTGAAATACATCTTCAGGTTTTTTAACATCAGCGGATTCATCATTTATATTTTCTATTGAAATATTATAAATATCCTGTATCTCATTTATCAGCCTTTGAATTATCTTCCTGTAATCTCCCTCGCTTTGCGACGCTCCAATAAAGTGATAAATTATTTTTTTGTTTTCTGCCTGTTTCTCCTGCCTGCTCTTTATCCAGTTAGCTAAAAACGCGCTTTTACCCATGCCGCTTTCGCCGGTTATCACAACCGCGCTTCCTTCACTTTCAATAAACTTATCAAGTGCCGCGTTCCATGTTGAATACGACACATAAACGCCGGTTTTACTTTTAAAAAAACCGCGCTGCTGAAGCCTTTCTTTCTCAAGAGGCGAAAGACTCGCCTGCGGGAAAAGATCGTCAACTAACGCTTTAAAATCTTTTTCTACAAGAGTTCCCAGATGCTCAATTGAATCATATTTCTCAAACGGATATACATCCTGCTCGCGAAGGATATTCTTTAATTTGGAAAGTTTTTGCTCTTCATGACTGCCTGATTTTTCACGGAACTCCCGCGGAGTTTCCATCTCAGGCGAACGGAAATAAAAATAGGCGTTCATTTTTTCTTTTGACCGCAGAACGCCTTCCTGTATTTCAATCTCGGTGATGCTGGTGCCTTCGATTAGTTTTTCAGGTACCCACGGGAAATCCTCAAAAACCGAAGTATTTTCCGCCATGGCTTTGCGCTCTTCCATTGTGGGAATCCAGCCGTATCGCTCACCTAAAAGACCTATAAAAAAAGGCTTTGTATTAATTACTTCCTTAAGACAAATTTCAAAAACCTTCCCCTGCTTCGCCTCTTCCTCGCTTATTCCCCAGCGCAGATCAAGCTCATGAATACTCACATCGCGTTCCCCGCAGTAACGCCGCAGAGACGGAAAAACTTTAGTGATAAGATAGTCGCGTTCCTCCTGCATGTCCCTGAAGGTGGACGAAATAAAAATTCTTATCTGCCTGTTATCGATAAAATCCTGTGTCATAATTTCTATAATAACCTGTTGATGATAATATGCAATATATATTTTTATGATATAATAGATAAAAGGAGACAGTTTAAATTGACACACAACTACAAGCAAACACCCATACCCGGAAAAGTACCGGAGAAAGTATTACCAAAAGGATATGCATTAATTCTTGAAGGGGGAGGAACCCGGGGTTTTTACAGCGCAGGGGTTTTTGACGCGTTTACGGACGCGGGTATTATGTTTCCGTATATCGCCGGAGTCTCAGCGGGAGCCGCAAACGCGCTGTCTTATATCACAGGGCAGAAAGGACGCAACCGCCAGATTGTCGAAAAGTATGTCGGCAATCCAAAATATGTAAGCAAGCGTAATCTGCTTTTACACCGCTCGCTCTTTGGGATGGAATTTGTTTTTCATGAAGTTCCGCAGAAACATATTTTCTTTGATTGGGATATGTTCAGTAAACAGGATATAACATTTTTAACAGGCGCTCTTGACTGTGATACGGGAAAGACAGTGTGGTTTAACAAAGGTGACATTACTCAGTCTCTTGATGCTGTCATGGCTTCATGCTCAGTTCCCCTGCTGTCGCCGGTATTTAAGTTTAAGGGGTATAATCTTCTTGACGGAGGAATAGCCGATCCTATCCCTATAGAAAAATCTATTTCTGATCATAACACATTTCATGTTATAGTTCTTACAAGAAACAAGGGATATCAGAAAAATATTTTTAAACAGAAAAATATATTAAAGATAATGTATAAAAAATATCCAAAACTGATCGATGTGATTCTGAACCGCCACAATATTTACAACCGCCAGCTTGCAGTATGCGAGCAGCTTGAAAAAGAAGGAAAAGCGGTTATAATAAGGCCGTTAAAACCTTTACAGGTAAATGAAAGCGCGGGCAGAAACATAGAAAAACTTCTGGAGCTGCATGACGAAGGTTACGATGAAGGAAAGGAAAAACTGCCGTTAATACTAAAGGCGTAATTTTTATTTCTTCTTTAGTTCCTTATAACGAAAGCAATCCGTTATGTGATCATTTACAATCCCCGTAGCCTGTAGATGCGAATAGATAATAATGCTTCCAAGAAATTTAAATCCTCTCTTTTTTAAATCGAGAGAAATTTCGTCGGACAGCTCTGTTCTGGGGGGAATTTCTTTTATATCTTTCCATTTTCCAATAACAGGTTTTCCTTTTGTAAAACCCCAGATGTAATCAGAGAAACTGCCAAACTCTTTCTGGATTTTAAGGAATTCTTTCGCGTTTGTGATTGATGCCTCGATTTTTAAACGGTTACGAACAATTCCCTCATTTGCCATAAGCTTTGCTTTTTTCGCATCAGTGTAACGCGCAACTTTTTTTGGATCAAAGGAATCATATGCCTTACGGTAATTTTCCCTCTTCTTTAAAATTGTTATCCAGCTCAATCCCGCCTGCGCGGATTCAAGCACCAAAAACTCAAAATGTTTCTGATCATTAAAAACAGGTTTACCCCATTCATTATCGTGGTAATCCATGTACAGATCCGATCCTGTGCACCAACTACAGCGTGTCATGATTTCCTCCTTTGTTGATTATATATGAATATTTTAAAAGTGATCTATGCAGATCAGACTGATGTATAGATAGAATCTATACATTTTCTGTCAATGCAGGTATGGCAAGTCAGGGGGGCGGGGGATCCCAAAACATTTGCAGGAACCCGCCTGCGAGCCCTGACCGTATAAACTATGCAAACTAAATATTAATTTCTTAGAAATATTAATGCGGACAGGTCTCTCCGGCGGAGAGTTGCAAAAATTGTTTTAGAATCCCCCATATATATCCTTAATTTAGCATAACACCTCAAAATAAATAAAGCTGAAACTATTTTCCTATATATCCCTCAAAAAAACCTATAACAAAATACTTTAAAATATTTTATTTTAACCCAGTTGAAAAAAGCTAATAAAAGGGATATATTGCTGTATATGAGGACAAAATCCCTAAAGACATGATCACGCCTTTTTCCAACATGAATTCAAATTCTCTCTTACTTATAAAAGAAACTTTACAAAATACACCTTATTTTCACGCCTTACCCCTCGCAAAGAAGATATATTTTCTCACAAACATGCCAAAAAAGCCGTATTTACGGCTTATGGAAAAAATAAGAAAGGAGGAATGTAATGAAAAACACATTCAAAACATTGTCATTTATCACCTTAATTGCGGTAATAACGGTAATGACAGCGGCTTCCTGCGCCACCACAAGCGCACGAGTAAGGGTTCCCTTAGGCGGTCTAACATCCGTGATACCCGGCGGTACAGTACCGGTGAATATTTCAGGGGAAGGGGTGTCGACAATAGTTAGTTCGACACAGGACGGCTCGGGAGCGGTCGCGCCGGGGACAACGGTTTCCGGCAGCAGGCTGACCGTAGACGCGAACGAAACCGCACAAAATCTGTATGTAATAGCGACCGCGGCGGACGGCTCGAGGGATACGCTGGCAATAAGAGTTGTAACAGTAACAGAAGTTGTTATAACCCCTGGTGAAGCGACAGTAGAAGCTGGAAAATCAATTTCATTTACCGTGCAGGTAAACGGAAACAACAGACCCGATCAACACGTTTCGTGGGGTGTCGGCACGAGTCCTGACGGCTCAGGGACTGCACGAGGGGTCGGGCTTCTGTTCGGCGTGCTCAGTGTACCCGCAGATGCAAGCGGGCCTCTTTATGTAAAAGCGACCTCCTCTGTTGACCTGTCAAAATCAGCGGTTGTGCGTGTAGACGTAACAAGACCCGCACCGGCGGCAGCAGCCCCTGCGCCCGCACCTGCAACACCTGCACCGGCAGCGACAACTCCAACAACGCCATCCACAACGCAGCCTTCACAACCTGCCCAACAACAGCCTGCACAGCCCGCGCCGGCAGGAAACACAGACCAGGCATTGAACGGGCTATGGATTTTGGCCAGCAGTACATATCCTAGTAATGCGCCAGCTATTGGAGCTACAGGTTTTAGATTTAACAATGGCATTTTACACATGGTGACGAATGGCATTGATTCTTCGTGGAATGGAACATATACAACAAGTGGCAATAATTTAGTTATTGTTATGGGTTCATCCACTGTTCGTTCCCGATATTCAATAAGCGGAAATACCCTTACGATAACTGAAGAATCCGGTGTTAATACATATACAAAGCAATAGGGGATAAAAGCTGTTTTTTCATTTGGGGACACTCCCAAAAACTTTTGGGACACGTCCCCGAGCTTCGGGACATGTCCCAAATTAAAGCGGATACAAAACCCTTAAAAGGGGAGTATCGAATAAAACCAATTAAAAGGAGTAAATAATGAGCAGAGCAAGAGATTACGTTCCTACAAACGCCGTACAATTCAGGGAATTCATGCAAAATCTTTTAACCTATACCGACACCCACATAAACGTAGACCCGCTATTATGGAATAATATCCCTGCCGACCGTTGGGACACACTAGCCGCAAAATTCAAAGCTTTTTAAACCGCCCAAGACCGATTTATTGCCACACCCACCCACCAGAACAACAACAGCCGCAACGAAGCGCAGACAGAATGCACAAGAGAACTGAGAGTTTTTGTCAACCAATTTTTGCGGTTTCCGCCTGTCAACAACGGCGACCGCATAGCGATGGGAATACCCAACCACGACACAATCCGCACCGATCATAAAGTCGTAACCGAAATGGTAGATTTTGTTTTACACCTCCGCAACATTTGTGAAATAATGGTTGAATTCTGGATACAGGGCGAAAGCCACAAAGCCAAACCGCAAGGCTTCGACGGTGCAGTTATTGTCTGGGATTCATTAGACGCACCCCCCGAAAGTCCAGACGCATTAAACCACCACACAATGGCAAGTCGTACCCCATATGAAATACATTTTGACGAAGCCGACAGAGGCAAAACCGTTTACGTTGCCGCCGCATGGCAAAATGAAAGGGGTATACTCGGTCAATGGTCAGGAATTATATCTGCTATAGTCCCATAATTAAAAAATTAATATCCTGAACGTTATTGTAATTGTTTTGTTTATCTTAGGCACAATTGCACATAACACCCGGTATACGGAAATCAAGTATAAAGCATGCAGTAAATAACAGTATACACACAGCAATCCAAGAGACTGGGGGGATCTCAAAACCATTTTTACCGCTCCCCGCTGGAGAGACCTGACCACTAAAATTTTTTTATAATAATGAATACTAGATATAATTGATTTAAGTGGTCAGGGCTCGGAAGCGGACTCTTAGTAAAGGTTTTGAGATCTCCCCAGTCTCTTGGATTGTATTGTTATTCAGTTATTATTGAAGCAAAGGTTTTCCCGGACCACCTGCCAGCCGGTTGTGGTGAATACAACATTGATACTAACGTTGAAAAATCCCAAAAACCGCGATATAATACCCATATGAAAAACTTTATGCAAAAACTATCTATTTTCGCGTTATTGCTGTTACTGGTCTTCCCGGTATTCGGCCAGACGCGTTTTAGGGGAGCGGTTCTCGATCCGGCGGCGTATGAACAGACGGACGCAAAGCCGGTTACCAGAAGCAGCACAGTCCCTCCCAGGCTTGTGTCGCTGCGGCAGTTCGCGCCCTCACCCGGAGATCAGGGACAATACGGAACATGCACCGGCTGGGCGACTGCTTACGCCGCGAGGACAATATCGGAATCAATAGCTTTAAATAGAACAAATCAAGCGCAAAGCACAGATAACGCCTTTTCCCCGAATTTTGTTTACCTGGGGCATTACCTTAGTCTCGGCATCACTCCGACCGGCCAGGAGGGAGCGGTTCTTTCGCGCATCCTTGATTTCGTCAGAACGACAGGAGCAGTTCGGAGACAGCCGTTTGAAAGAACCACGGCGTTCAACCGTATATCATTTTCATCATTCGCCAATATTCAACTCTACCCTATTTCGAACTATGTAAGGCTTTTCTCTAACCGCGCGGGTACGTCAGGCCCTGTAGAGGAAAGAGTAACGCCGGTTAGACGCAGCCTTTCGGAAGGCAAACCGGTCGTTATCGGCATGAATACCCCCGCTTCATTTTTTAACGCGAGAGACGTTTGGCGGCCGCATGAAACTCCGACCATCAATCACGGCGGACACGCAATGTGCGTAGTCGGTTATAACGACGATATACACGGCGGCGCTTTTGAGATTCAGAACAGTTGGGGAACAAGCTGGGGAAATAACGGTTATATATGGATAACTTACAACGATTTCGCCAGATATGTATTCGAAGCCTTCGAAATGATAGAAAACCTTGCTAATTACAGGGATTCTTCACGGTTTGCGGCTTCCATAAACATCGAAATCTGGAACAGCCAGCAGGGGATGCCCGTTTCTTACGATAATCAAGGTTTTTACAGAACGCGGACATCTTATCCTTCAGGAACCACATTCCGTTTTCTCATGACAAACCGCCATCCGGCATATGTTTACGCGTTCGCCGCTGACACCAATTCAAACGAAGTCACCAGAATATTCCCGCTGGAGGGCGTATCGCCTGTTATGGATTATTCGGACAGCACAATCGCATGGCCGAGTGAAGAAGACTGGATGGCAATGGATAATATTACAGGCACCGATTACTTAGTCGTCCTGTACTCAAAAAGAGAACTCGATATAGCGTCGATACAACGTCGTTTCGCGCTGGAAGCAGGATCATTCACTGAACGGGTAGCGCGGGCTGTCGGAGCGAATTTCATCCCCTACAACACAGTTCAATACAACGCGAGCCAGATTGAGTTCACCGCCGTATCGAACAATCCAAGCGCGATTTTCGGTTTGCTGCTGGCCATTGACCATCACGCGAGGTGACGCGCCCTTGAATTTTATTGATATTTAAACCGAAAGGTTGTATATTATTATTGGATTAAAGTTTTAGTTAAGAAATCGGACTAGATTCGATTTAAGGAGATATATTATGAAGAAGATCGCCGCCATAGTCCTGTTTCTGGCTGTCAGTGTTTGTATGCTGCAGGCGCAGGGTTTGTCCTGGAATGTCAGATTTGTCAGGGGGCAATCGCAGGAATCCGTTCCTATAGTTCAGGCAATCAGAATGGAAACAGGTGATACTTTCCAGATTACCATTTCATCGGAAGCCGACGCGTTCTGCTACGTTTTATGTTATGATTCTCAGCGCCAGCTTGCCGTTTTAAATAATGATTTTCAAATGCGCGCGTCTCAGGAAAGGTTGTTCGGCCCCATGATGATTAATGATCCGCCGGGAACAGAAACAATCTATATAATCATGAGTTCAGACAGACAGACACAGTTGGAAGAACGCATTCGGAGTTTCAACAGCCAGCCGGATTCCAGGTCGTTTCACAACAACCTTGTGCGGGAAATTCAGAGCTTGCAAAACAGCGTATCAAGATTGGGAGAACCTGCAAGCGTTTATATCCCAAGCGGCGGCACAACCAGGGGAAATACCCAGGCATTTGTGACAAGGTTCTCAGGCCGCAATCTTTATGTCAGAGCGATTACGATACGGCATTAAAAATCCGCTGTTTTCCATAGCCATACTGGCTGTATCGGGCGCGGCGGCGTTTTTATTATCAATTTCCGGTCTTACGCATTATTGGGACACAAATCTTTATGATTACTGCATCAATACGCGCGTAGTCTCAACCGATAAAAGCAGAAGTCCTATTGTCGCGACTATCGATCTGAATGACCGCAGCATCGAAGCGTTAGGTGAAGATCTTGATACCCGCAGATCGTTTGCAGACCTTGTAAATGTTCTTAACGATTCCAACACAAGCGTTAATTTCGATTTTCTTTTTACCAGCGTAAAAAGTCATGACGATGATTTTACAAGCGCGGTTGAGTGGTCGGGAGCGGCAGTTGTTGCTTCTCTTGCGGTACGCGAAAATATTTTTGATCAGCCAAACCGCCCGTACCGCGAACTAAACGAGCGTGAAAAGGAACTGTTTGCAAGGCACGTATGGCACATAAACGTGGTAAATGAGGGAAAAATACCGGTTGCGGGTACTTTCATTCTGCCGGTACCTTCGCTTATTGAATCGGCAACGCAAATCGCGCATATCAATGTAGAGCCGGACGAAGACGGTATTTACAGAAGAGCAAACCTTCTATATAAATGGGGAGACGGTTATATACCATCATTGCCTTTAGCCGCGGGCGTTCTGTATTGGGGCATCCCCGTTGAATCAATTATATTAAAAGCGGGCGAGTATCTGGCTGTTCCGCTTGCCGAAGATGAAATAATAAAAATCCCGATTGACGAATACGGCCGCGTTCTTATCCCCTACAGTGAAAATTGGGTGGATCAGCAAAATAGAATTTCCTTTGATAATGTTGTAAAGGCAAGATACGATGACGATGCATTTGACGAAGTTTTTTCAACTCTCACGGGAAAAATCGCGATAGTAGCGGAAATCAGCACAAGCCAAAAAGATTTCGGTCCGACTTCATTTGAAAGCCTTTATCCGCTTTCCGGCATTCATGTCGAGGTATTAAGCGGCTTTCTCGACTGGTCGATAGACAGGGCATTTATCGGCACGAATGCGTCATCTTACAAATTGATCGTCATATCTCTGATATTGATAGCGGCGTTCATTTTTATAAATATTAAAGGCGAGTTATTTTCCCATCTCGGTTTTGTTTCCGCGGTCGCGTTTCTCACGAGCGCCGCGTTGTACCGCTGGCTGCAATGGGCGATTGCTCCCTGGTTCGCGTTTCCCGCCATTTTGTTATTATTGCTTTGGGCAGGATCATTTTTAAGCCGGCTCTTTATACGCTACCGGGCGCAGCTTCTTATGCAAAACGCCCTTTCGCGTTATTTCCCTCGCGCCCTTGCCGAGCGTATAATGAAGGAAGGTAAAACCGATTTAAAACCCGGATATAAGGATTTAACTATTCTTTTTTCCGACATATCGGGTTTTACAAAATGGAGTTCCGATAAAAAACCTGAAGATGTACACGGTTTCCTGAACGAGTATCTTGAAAACATGGCAAACATTTTATTCGCGCACGGCGGAACAGTTGACAAATTTATGGGAGACGGAATCCTCGCGTTCTTCGGAGATCCGTTCGAGATGGAAGATCACACGGAACGAAGCATAGAGGCGGCCATCGCGATGCAGAAAGAAGTACGCATCCTCGCCGAAAAATGGAAACCTCTTGTAAACATTGATTTAAAAGTACGCATCGGCATAAACACAGGCAAAGTAATTGTAGGAAATCTCGGCAGTAAGACGCGCGTTGAATACACAGTCATAGGCGCCGCTGTTAATCTGGCGCAGCGCATGGAAAGTAACGCGCCTGTCGGGGGTATTCTTGTTACATCGCATATCTGGGAAAAAGTTAAGGATAAATTCAACTTTACAGAAAAAAAGAACGTTTCGGTGAAAGGCTACGAAGAAATTATTGAAGCGTATGTTGTCGATCAGGGGATAAAATAATTCCTACAGTGACGTTAAACGATCTTTCTTTCAGCGGCGATACGGATCGCATCGGCAAGATTTTCCGCGCCTAATTTAATGTAAATATTATTAACCACCATCTTTACAGTATTAATGGAAAGATTTCGGCTTTCGGCGATTTCCGTACGCGATAATCCGTGTGAAAGATCGGATAGAATTTCATTTTCTCTGGCTGATATAACAATATTATCTGTGATGTAATTTTCATTTTTATATTCAGAGATAAAATGCGCAAGATGTTTCGCGTAAGATGCCGACTTGCGGACAATGTCTTCCAGCCATGTTTTTGGAATTTTACAATCGCTTTTCATCGCGGATGTCGCAAGAGTGCGCATATCCTTTCCAAGTTCAATAAACGGCAGAATAATATCGTTAGGGTGAGCGTTATTATACGCTTCTTCAAACGCGGCATACGCTTTATCCTTCTCTTTCATTTTGTAGTAAGCGCACGCTTCCAGTATCAAAAGCTCAATGCGGCAGAACAAATAGGATTCCCTTTGTTTCATGTCATGAACATAAGACAGAAGAAGCGGAAAATTTCTTGACAGATAGCAGAAACGCGCTTTCGCGTGATTGGATAAATTCTCGATAAAACTGGCGTAGGCGTAATGCGTAAAATCTTCTTTTAACCAGTCGGGGATTTTCTCAGGCTGGTTTAGAACGCAGTAATACCAGCACATTATTATGTCATAATATTGAAACCGGTTATAGTATTTTTCATGATCAAGAAGGGATTTCATTTCTTTAATTGTTGCCCGGGCTTTCGCGTAATTCCCCTGCGAGACGGCGATACGAAGAATGTAGGATAACGCCTTTTGAACATATCCCGATTTTCTCTTGTCGTTTGCCGCACGGTTCATTCCGCGTATTAAAAAAGAAATCGCGCTTTGCATCTCGCTCTGGTAAAATTTAATTTCTCCGACGGCAAGATCATCTTCTCCCGTATCAAAATTAATAAAACAGCGTGAAAAATGTGAAACAGTCCGTTTTAAGGCTTCATAAAAATCCATTAAGGAGCCTTTTCTCGGCGAACCTACAGCGCAAATCCACGGCGAGGGAGAGCGGGTAATAAGAATTCCCGGATCCATCGGTTTATCATAACAGTCGGCCTGTTTTCCGTAATAAATGTCAAAATCATACACGTCGTTTACTATGCAAAGCGAGGCGCGCATGACTGACCAGCAGTAGTATACGCTGCTCAATGTGCTTCTTCTGAATGAATTATCAAAGGGAAGGTTTATATATCTTGCCTCATAAAACGCGGCGAGCTTATCGGCTTCTTTCATAAGTCCGCTGCACATTGTTACGCGCAAATGCGTGGAGGCAAGATACGTTACTTTGTCAAAAATTTCTATCGGCGTCCGTTCTAATATGTCTGACGCGTAACAGGCGATATCATAGGGTATCTGCGCGAAGGATCCTATGAACATTTCGACAATAGATTTGTAATCTCCTATTTTTTCATAATACGAAAGCGCGTCAATCTTAAAACCGTTCTTGAAGCACCACTTTCCGGCGATTGTGTAGGTGTTATGTTTTTGCTCGTCAGATAACAGTTCCTGCTTTGTCGCGAGGAATGCTAAAAAAAGCGGATGGATCAAAAACGCGTTGATGTATGTGTCACGGCGCACATAGGCGTTCTGTCTTTCCATATTCGCCACAAGGTATTCCTCATTTCCGGCCAAAAGCACGATCAGATCCACAGACAGATGATCGATTAAGGAAAGACGCACTAAAAAGTTCTGAAGGTCAGGGGCCGTTGTTTCCCATATTTCCGTTTCCATAAATCTGAAGATGTTTGTTTTCATTGCGTTACGCAAATACCCTTCGTAACCGGGCGCTTTTTTAAAGGAACGCGCGATGTAGTTAAGCGCGAATGCCCAGCCTTCAGTGTCATGCCAAATTGTGCGCAGACTCTCAGGCTGAAGAGAAATTCCAAGCGAGCGGTAATATTGCGCAAGTTCATTTTCCGTAAAACGCAGTTCATCTTCACAGGCTTCAAACACATGACCGCTTGAGACAAGACCCGCTGTGTTGACACGCGGCGTTGAACGTGAAATTAAAAACACAGTTGTTCCGGCAGGCAAACAGCGGATTGCTTCTTCCACAAGCCGCACTACAGAGCTGTTTTCTATATAATGGCAGTCGTCAAAAACAATCAAGCGGCGTTTTTTATCGGCGTGATCGCGGATTAGATTAGTAAACTGTTTTATTTTATCCTGCGTGTCCGGGAAACCAAGTTCCTTTATGGAATTGGCAAACGACGGATTATTTAGCAGCGTCATGCTGTAGCAAAAACTTTCCCAAAAACGTGCGCCGATATTGTCGCGTTCGGAGAGCTGCACCCAAACTGTAGCGGACTGGTACTCCTGCACAAAATCATGAACCGCTGTCGTTTTACCGTATCCCGCTCCCGCGCATACAACAATAAGCGGATATTTCATCGCTTCCGAAAACATCGAGTTTAATCTGGAACGTTTAAAATGAAACGCTGATCCTGAATTATAGCGAGCTTGCTGCTCGGATTTTGGCATTTCGAAAATCTCCCGCTTTACAAGAAATTGATCGGAACCAAAAAGTTCACTGATAATTCCAATCTTAACTATCAATCAATTATATTGTCAATAAATTATTATTGATATTTTTTGATTTTTAGTTTTATATATTAATATGAACTGTGTGTATGATATGTATATAATTTTTAGTCATATTAATACTAATTTTTTCAAGAAAAGGGTTTAATAATTATGGAAATATTAGAACAAATTCTTATAATTTGGACGCCTCAGCTCCTTAATGGGGCAAGAGTTACAATTGGACTGACGATCGCTTCGGTAACGGCAGGATTGGCGCTGGGATTTTTTATCGCTTTGGGCAGAATATCCAAAAATCTTTTAATTAATAAAATGTGCGCGTTGTATGTTTTCTTCTTCCGCGGCACTCCCCTGTTGATGCAGTTGTTCTTTATATACTACGCGCTTCCAAATATTCTTCCAATCTTTACAATCAACAGCCGTTTTCTCGCCGCCTTTACCGCCTTTTCGTTAAATTGCGCCGCATACTGCGCGGAGATAATAAGAGCCGCCATTTTAAGCATCGATAAAAACCAAACGGAAGCGGCGCGCTCGCTTGGCTTCTCATATATGCAAACCATGCGTCATATAATCATCCCGCAGTCGCTTGGACGCCTTATCCCTCCGGTCGGCAATGAATTTATCATGATGCTTAAAGACACGTCCCTTGTCTCGATGATCGCGTTAGTTGACATTACAAGAGCGATGCGGATTATAGAAGGTTCCACAGGCTCCGCTCTTGTTTACATCCCGGCGCTGCTTTTATATTTAATTATTACAGCCGTTTTTACATTAGTGTTCCGTCAACTGGAAAAAAAATATTCCGCGTATTGATAATTTAACGGTAAAAAATTAAAAATCCTCTTCTTCTTCATTCATAACAGGCGCACAGATTTTTCCGTAATGCAGTTCTTTTGGGTATATTTTTATTTTTAACTTTTTTTCAAGAGATGCAAGAAGGCGCATCTGCGTTTCATCGCCGATTGTCACCATCACTCCTTTCTTTCCCGCGCGCGCCGTACGCCCGCAGCGGTGAATGTAAACATCGCTGTCATCGGGAACATCAAGCGATACAACATGAGTTATGCCGGGAATATCAAGACCGCGCGCCGCGAGATCCGTAGATACAAGCGCTTCAATGCTTCCCTTCCGGAACGCGTCAAGCGCCGCCTTGCGTTCCTCGCCGCTTAATGCTTTCATTCCGGTCTTTCCAAAAAGACCCGCGGCGTTAACATGATGGTACGCAAGGCGCGAAAGAGTCATGGCGGCTTCATCACCGCGGTTTGTAAAAACCAGAACTTTAATCTTTGATTTTTTAGCTTTTACAGCGGCTAAAAACGAACGCAATGTCTGATCCCTGCGCCTTTTTTCGCTGAATACCGCCCAGTGTTCAATTTTTTCCCGCAGTATTTCATGATCATCGGATTCAACAAATTGAGTTTCACCGGGGCCGCTTAATTCACCTAACACAGAGAAAAGTTTCTCCCTGCATTTTTTATTCAATGTCGCCGAACACGCCGCGATAACAGGTTTTTGATTCTTTAATTTTCGTTTTAAAAGATCGCATAACTCATTTGTCTCTTCCAGCATCTCACCGCTTATAAGACGATCCGCTTCGTCAAAAACAAGAAATTGCAGATTATTAAGATTAATAATTCCTTTTCTCGCGAGAACAAGTATTCTATTCAGATTTCCGGCGATAATACAAGGTCTTGTTTTTTTTAACATTTCTATCTGCCGGTCAAGTTTTACGCTTCCAATCGCTAAAGCGGAATTCAACGTACGCGGCTTTGTCTGCGATGTTCCTTCAAGAAGAAAATCAATTTCGTCTTTTATCTGTGTGCTTAATTCCAAAGTGGGCGCAATTATTAAAAATCTGATCCCTCCCTTTGCATCCGTTCCGTTATCATCAAGTAATTTTCCGAGAACCGGTAAAAGGTAAGCAAATGTTTTTCCTGTTCCTGTCGCCGAAGAAAAAAATACATTTTTATTTTCGTTAAGAAGAGGAATTATTTTTTTTTGAATGGCGGTAGGATCTTTAATGTTACGTTCGTCAAGTTTTTCAATAAAGCCGGATGCCGCGCCGGAAAGCTCAAATGCGTTTGTCATTTAATTAAATTACCGTTTTCTGTATTCATCGTAGATTTCCAGCATGCTGTTGATAAAATTTTCTACAGAATATTTTCGGGATATTTCTTCCGATCTCCATCCCATTTTTGCTTTGTTTTCTTTACTGCCAAGAACATCCAGCGCTTTTTCCCAGAGCAGTTTGTCGTTTTCAACAGCCCAGCCGTTTTCACCGTTAATTACCATGCCGGTGATACTTGAATCCGCGGCGGCGATAACAGGAAGCCCCGACGCCATCGCTTCAATAAAAGTAATGGGATGAACTTCGCTGTGCGAAGCGCTCATAAAAATATCCGCCGCGGTATACACAAGGCGGATTTCGTCAGGCCAGCGTAAATAACCGGTAAATATTACAGATTCATTGAGTCCGAGTTTGTAGCAATGCTCCTGTAAAGCGTTTTTATCAGGGCCGTCTCCCACGAGCATCAGTCTTACAGTATTGCGGCGAGCGTATATTTCCTTAAAATTATCTATCAATGTAGAAATATTTTTTTCACTGCCAAGCCGTCCCACAAATACGATTACTTCGCAGTCATCGGAAATTTTATGCGCTCTTCTCAGAACCAGAGCTTCATTATTAATTTCCGTTGAATGTTCATAAAAAAGCGACAAATCAATCCCATTGGGAACAACCTGCACAGGGGGAATGATTTTTACTTCTTCAAGATAATGTTTATTTTTTACCGAAGGAGCTATTATGCATTTCTGGCTCCGCAAAATTCTGCGCAGATAAGGACCAAGATTTTTCTTTAAATATAATTCTATAAGAAAAGGCGTATAATTTAAATAATCTTTGTAAAATGTATGAAGAGTATGTATCGAAGGAATTTTTAATTTGCGGCTAACAATTCGCGAAGCAAGATACAGACTGAACTCGGTATGAGTGTGAATAAGATCAATATTAAGAGAACGCGCTTTTTTTATTACCTGCTGTTCGATAAAAAAACCGATTCGATGCTGCGGTTCGTTCGGAAATTGAAATGAACTTACTCTGTAAACACTTTCATCTTCGTTTTCAGGCGCACCGGGATGCGAAACTGTAAAAATGTAAACTTTGTGTCCGCGTTTTTCCAGCTCCGTTTTAAGAGTTCTTATTACTGTGACAACCCCGTTTACCTGAGGAGTATAGCAATCGCTAAAAATCGCAATATTCATAACTTGGTATTTTACAATAAAATATGCATACCGGCAAGATGAAAACCGGTAAAGTAAATTAAAGATTATTCCTTTTGTTCTTCTATTTTTTCGATCAGGAGTTTGTCGATCCTGTTACCGTCTTTATCAACTACTTTAAATTTGTAACCATTATACTCAAAACTTTCGCCTACATGAGGAACCTCGCCGGAAAGGTTCAAAATAAAACCCGCAAGCGTGTGAAAACCGCCGTCTTCACTGATGCCGGTAAGACCAAGAGCCTGCGCGGCTTCGTCAATATTTAACGTACCGTCAGCGAGCCACGAGCCGTCTTCCTGTTGGATCAACGGTTCTTCGTTGACTTCCGGAACGGAAAGTTCTCCGACAATTTCTTCAAGTAACGCCGTGATGGAAATAATACCAGCAAGACCTCCGTATTCATCCATCACAAATAAAAAGCCCGACTGTCCGTGTTTAAATGATTCAAATGATTTTATCGCCGGCATTGTTTCAGGGACAAACACCGCTTTCTTCATTATTGCGCGTAACCCCTGCGGCGAGGGTTTAGCGGTATCAATTAAAATATCATCTAAAAAAACCGCGCCCGCGATTTCGTCAGGACCTGCGTTAACAACCGGGAAGCACCGCTGTTCGCGGTGTTCAACCGCTTTTTCACGCACTTCATCATACGGAGTGTTTATATCAAACCACTGAATCTCCGAACGATGCGTCATAAACGCGCCGACAGGCCGATCGCCGAGATAGAAAACGCCTTCTACCATATCGCGTTCTCTGCTTTCCACAATGCCGGATTTCTCGCCTTCTATAAGCGCGTCGCGAAGTTCGTCTTCAGTAATGCTGTCATCAATTTCTGTCTTTAACGCGGTATTAAAAAAGGCTGATAGTTTTAATGCCGGTAAAATAAGAGGCGTTAATAAAAATGAAAAAATATTTATTAAAGGAAGAAGCGATGCCGCGGTTTTCTCCGGTTTCATGCGAGAAAGAAGCGCCGGAATTCCGTCGCCGAGAAGCGTGATAATAATACCGAAAAAAAATGCGTAAATTATAACTATGATGATGAAAACCAAAACACTGTATTGCAATGGATCAAAACCCAAACCGGCAGATAAATAGACCGTACATAAAGCCGCGGAAAAAGCCGCAACAAGACGCAGTATGTTTATCCATAAACGGCAGGAAACAATAATCGTGTGCGGATTATCGAGAATCAACAGCACAGCTTTGTAACGTTTTGATTGTTCTTTTTCAAGCCGGGTTTTTTTACACGACTCCAAAGCGGAAATAAAAAGCGAGAAAAAACCGCTTAGTAAAATAAAAGCGAATGTTATACCAATTAAAGTTAAAAAATCCATCAGCTTTCAATCTCTGAACGGTTAAGCGGGCGGACGATCGAAAGAACATCCTGCGCTGTCTGTCTTGTTTTAATTTTTCCGTCCGGGGTAAACTCGCCGAAAACCTGCACAACAGGGAACCGCGGATTTTCAGGATTTATGTCCACGACCTGACCTTTTTTCCCATTTGATAAAAGCACATAAAGACCGATTGGATAAATCGAAAGCGAAAGAACAAGAGCTTTTACAATTGTTTCATCGTACTGCTTGCCTTCGTTTTTAAGCAGTTCCAAAAGCCCTGTATAACCGTCTTTCGCTTCCTTGTGCGGACGTTTTGAACTTAGCGCCTCGTAAGAACAGGCGACAGCGATAATTTTCGCGTACATGCTGATCTTGTCGGTGGTAAGCCGCCGCGGATAACCTGTGGCGTTTTCGCGTTCATGATGCTCAAGCGCGGCGAGGCAGACGGCAAGCGGAAAATCGGATGACTTAAGCATACTGTACCCAAGAATCGGATGGGTCAAAATCGCCTTTTGTTCCTGCGCGTTCAGCGGGCGGTGAGCCAGATATATATTAGACGGAAGTTTTAACATTCCGACCTCATGCACGAGGGCGGCTACTCCCATTTCAATCAGGCGGTAGTTGGGAAGTTTCAGATACGTACCGATTATTATCGCGAGTATAGTCGAACGCACCGAATGGGTAGACAAGTAATTTTTATCATCCGCCGGCTCCATAGTTTTGATGATTCTCATAAGAAAGCGCCGTTCTTCTTTTATGTACTCAACCATGTCTCTAATTTTATCAGAAATCAGCTTAAAGTCCAGTTCATCTGACACACCCGCTCTGATAAAAAGATTATCCACAAAGGCAAGAAAAGCGGTATAAAACGATTCGGCTTTTTCCAGCTTATCCGCATCGGACTGCTGAGATAACTCCACAGAACCCGGGTTTACGATTTTCGTGTTCCCCGCCGTTATGGCTCCAACAAACTCTTTATTCGGGTTGCCTTCGCTCACAATTTCGGTAAACTTCCATTTGTCCAGAAGATTTACAATTTCACTGGTTAAGGGCATTTCAGGAGCGGTAATTACAAATGCTTCATCAAGATATGAGGTCTTGGAGAAAAAGGAATTGGGTTTAATCTCCTTCAGATTGTAGCTATTCATCCGTTCCCCCGCCGGTTTCTCGTTGACGTAACATTGTCTTTATCATATTATTGCATATAAGAGCAATAATAGGAGAGTTTCCATTGAAATTTAAATACCTGATAATCGCATTCGGTATCATTACATTAATTATACTATCGATCATCGCTCTTTTACCATTATTTTTGGATAACCCGTTTATTAAAGATAATTTCCGGTATTTTACATTACCGCTTCTGATTTTTATGCTGCTGCTCCTCGGCAGCGTGTGCATATTCTTCTCCCTTAATTATCGGCTTCTTTCGCTTCTGGAACGAGAAGATTGGCCTGCTTTGGCATACTATTTGGAACATAAAATATACGTAAAAAGGCAGTATATAAATCGTTATATCAGGCTTTTAGCCAGTTCTTATCTGGTAATATCGGATTATTTATCGGTTATTAAGCTGGAAACAAGAACAATGCTTGCAAAACCTTCGCTGATAGACAAAAATGTCCTGATTTTCGGCGCGGCGCGGATTTTAAGCGCCAACCGCGCGGAAGCCTCGGCGTTTTTCAAGACTCATCTTGATAAATATAAGGGTAAAGACAAGCAATGGCTGCAATGGTACTACGGTTTTTCACTCCTTTTAGCGGGAGACTTTGCCGCGGCACAGCCGGAATTTTTGTTTCTTGCCGCTTCTGCCAAAGACGCCGTTGTAACAGGGCTGTCGGCGTATTTTTTGTATAATCAGATCGCTAAACACTCCGATAAAGCGGATGAATGTAAAACCACAGCGGAAAACGGCAGGGATCGCGTAAAGACCGCCATCGATACGGAAATCGGCTGGAACAAAGAAGTGGAAAAAATGGCTTCTGAAATTCATATCGCTATCATCAGAAAGTATATTGAAGAAACCGGTAAATGGATTTACAAGCAGGATAAAAAATGAAAAATATCGATAAATCATCAAAACTGGATAATGTCTGCTATGAAATCCGCGGGCCAGTGCTTAAGGAAGCAAAACGGATGGAGGAAGAAGGCTTCCATATAATAAAGCTGAACATAGGCAGCCCAGCCGCGTTCGGCCTTAACACGCCGGACGAAATTGTCCATGACATGATTGTCAATTTACCGAATGCCCAGGCTTACGGCGACTCGCGTGGACTTTTCGCTGCCCGCAAAGCCGTTATGCACGACTTCCAGTCAAAGAAGGTGATGGACGTAGGGATTGAAGATATTTTTATCGGTAACGGAGTAAGCGAGCTGATAATGATGTCAATGCAAAGCCTGCTTGATTCCGGTGATGAAGTCCTTGTCCCGATGCCCGATTACCCTTTGTGGACAGCGGCGATAACGCTCTCCGGCGGCCGGGCGGTTCACTATTTATGTGATGAATCATCGGACTGGAACCCGGACCTTGCCGATATCAAATCGAAGGTAACGGACAGAACGAAAGCCATCGTAGTGATAAACCCGAATAACCCGACAGGCGCGGTATACAGCCGCCAGGTTCTGGAAGACATCGCCCAAATCGCAAGAGAAAACGAACTAATCGTTTATGCGGACGAAATCTACAGCCGTATCACTTATGACGATGCCGTGCATATTCCGTTTTCCACAATCGCGCCAGATCTTTTAACTGTCAGTTTTGACGGGCTCAGTAAAGCATGGCGTGCCGCCGGTTTCCGCGCAGGTTGGATGGTTTTATCGGGTAATAAAAAAATAGCTTCCGATTATATCGAAGGTCTTGATATGCTTGCCAATATGCGTTTATGCCCGAACATGCCCTCCCAGATGGGTATACAAACCGCTCTCGGCGGATATCAAAGCGTAAAAGATTTACTGCTGCCCGGCGGCAGGCTTCTTGAACAGAGAAATGCCGCAGCCGAACTTGTAAATAAAATCCCCGGCCTTTCTGTGGTAAAACCCAAAGGCGCACTCTACTGTTTTCCCAAAGTCGATATAAAACGCTTTAACATCAAAAATGACGTAAAATTCATGCTAGACCTATTACGCGAACAGAGGCTGCTCCTTGTTCACGGCACCGGCTTTAACTGGAGAGAACCCGACCACTTCCGCATTGTTTTCCTGCCAGACAAAGACACCCTCACAGATGCAATGCGAAGATTGGCAGTATTTTTAGAAAAATACAGGCAAATTAATTAAATTTTGACATTTATTTATCATTCAAAAAGAAAATAGACAAAAAAAAGACGATGCGCCTGGACGTCAGGGTGGTTAACCCTATGCGCACCGTCTGTAATTTGAGAGGTAATCCCTCCCGGTAGTTTATTTATCGGACTTTTCCGCCGGGGACTTTATACGATCATTGACAAATTCCAAAATTTCGATTATCTTGAACTTATAAAATAACCCTCCGGCTGTAAGATGCCGGAAAAACACAGGGAGGCCGGATATGGCAAAAGTTGAGTTGAAGAACATTTCTAAAGTGTATGATGGGGGCGTCAAAGCAGTTGACAATGCCAACATCATAGTCGATGACAAAGAATTTGTCGTTCTTGTAGGACCGTCAGGCTGCGGTAAATCCACTACGCTCCGCATGGTCGCGGGTCTTGAGGACATTACCGAAGGCGAGCTTTTCATCGACAATGACAAGATGAACGACGTTCCGCCCAAAGACAGGAACATCGCGATGGTATTCCAGAACTACGCCCTTTACCCGCATATGTCAGTTTATGAAAACATGGCATTCGGCTTAAGGATAAAAAAAGTCCCCAAACAGGAAATCGAAAAACGCGTACAGGAAGCCGCCCGCATCCTCGATATTACAAACTTCCTTGACCGTAAACCGAAAGCCCTTTCGGGCGGACAGAGACAGCGTGTCGCGGTAGGACGCGCCATTGTCCGTAACCCCAAGGTCTTCCTTTTTGACGAACCCCTTTCAAACCTCGATGCGAAATTGCGCGTACAGATGAGAAAGGAACTTTCAGAGCTTCACCTTAAATTGAACGCGACAATGATCTACGTTACGCACGACCAGGTCGAAGCCATGACAATGGCGGACAGAATCGTCGTAATGAAAGACGGAAAAGTACAGCAAATCGGTTCGCCTCTTTTCCTCTATAACCACCCGATTAATAAATTCGTCGCCGGTTTTATCGGTTCGCCTCCGATGAACTTCCTCAGCGTTAAAGTAAGAGAAGACGGCAACTCCATTTTACTGGACGAAGGATCATTTAAAATTAAAGCCGATCCGGGTCATGTCCAGTACCTTAAGGAATTTGTCGGCAAGGAAGTTTCCTTCGGTATCAGGCCGGAAGATTTGAATTATGTTGATAAGGAATGTGATAACAGCATCACTGTAAAAGTAACTGTAGTTGAACCGCTTGGCGCGGATATTCACCTTTGGCTGACAACCGAAACACAGCCGCTCGTTGCCCGCAGCGAACCTAACCACGTTTTCCATGTTGGCGACACTGCGATATTCGTCCCCAGAATGGAGAAAGCCCGCTACTTCAATAAAGAAACCGAAGCGGCTATCATTCCTTCACCCGACGCGTAAGAGCTAAATTAGTTTGATTTATGCCTGACCACATGCATTATGTGGTCAGGTTTTTTTTATTTGAGAGTACGAAAGCCTTCAGAGAGATTTTCATCACCGATATCCCTGATGATTCCGCCGCCTTGATTTCTGTATTTCCCGGGGCTTATACCTGTGAACGCTTTAAATATTTTAGAGAACCAGCTTTGATCTTCGAAGCAGCAGCAGGCGGCAATTTCAGCCAGCGACATATCGGTTTCCAAAAGATAACGGCTTGCTTTTTCTACTCTAAGGCGGTTAAGGTATTTGGAAAGATTTTCGCCCATCTCTTCCTTGAAGATGGTGCTGAAGTAGGGAGGAGATAATCCTGCGACATCTGATATTTCTTTTAAGCTGATCTTCCTTGTAAAATTTTCCATGATAAAATTTTCCGCTTTCCTTAACGCTGTCGCGTGAGGAATTCCGCGGAATGAAGAAATGTTGTTGGAGACTCTGTCTACAACAATATGTAAAATATCAGTGAGTTCCTCAATGCTCTTGGCTTCCTGAACAAAACGCAGGCTCTGGCTGTTAATCTCCATGGAAAGGTTTCCGCTTCTTACGGGGCTTATCTCCACTCTGGAAATAAGTACGACAAGTTCAATTGCCCGTAACTGCACGTATTTGAATTGCCCTGGATTGGTAAAGAATAACATGGCAAGTAATTCATCCAATGTTTTTTTTGCTTCGGTCATATCACCCTTGCGCAGAGCGGACAAAAGCGCTTTCTCCTTTTCCAGCGGATATCCGAGTTTTTCGGCCTTTTCGGGATATCGAATTTTTAACTCTTCGATAATTTTAGAAATCGCTTCCTGCTGCTGGGCCCTTCGCCTGATTATCTCATGATAATCTTCGTTTCCGGAAGAAAGGGATTCAGCGCATAACTGCATCATTTCCGCAAGGGATTGGACTTTTTCTCCATCCGCTTCCGGAAACGAATTGATGCGCTCCCTGAATTCTTCCTTTGGTATTTCGTTATTGCACATAACGAAATTATCATTTGCATTTGAAAAAATGTCAACCGTTTTTTGATTATCAAACAAAAAACCTGAACCCCTTATCGCCCCGGAAAAAACACCATCTGTATAGATTGGACTGGTCCAAAACAATAAACCCATACTGCATTTATAAATATGGGAGTTGCCTTTTCTATTAGCTTCGTTTATTGCATCTACATGCAATTCATGGCAGGGAAAATAAGACACGGTTCCATTACTGTTATATTTTGCGCAAAATGGGCATATTTTCTTTTCAGGGCCGCATTCATTGCCGCAACGCCCCGGATATTTCGGTTCATAAGCGCTGTTATAAAAACAGATACAGCTTCCGGTTGCCTGATTATAATCAAGAAGAAGTTTCTCACATTTTTCCAGTATTTCATTATCTCTGTAGTTTATTACCGATTTTAATTTACTCTCTGTCATAAAATTTCCTGTTGTTACTAATCTGATCATCCGGACTTTTCCTGTAAGCGGCGATCAGGCGGTTCAACTTGTAACATTTCCTCCGAAAGCCGTTCCTCCGGCATGAAGTCCGAGTTCACGGTATTTTCCGGGAGTTAAACCTGTATTGTTTTTGAATATTTTTGAGAACCAGCTTTGATCCTCAAAACCGCACGCTCCCGCTATTTCACATATAGGCATATTAGTGGTAACAAGCATTGCGGCCGCTTTTTCCACTCTCAGACGATTCAGATAATTAGAAAGATTTTCACCCATCTCTTCCTTAAAGACCGTACTGAAATAGGGAGCTGAAAGCCCTGACGCTTCAGCAATTTCCTTTAGACTCAACTTCCTTGTGTAGTGATTCCAGATATAACGTTCAGCTTTTCTTAACGCGGAAAAATGACGCACGCCGTGAAAAGAGAAAATCATTCCTGACATTTGTTCAATGATGGAAGAGAGAATATCGGTTATTTGTTTAAAGTTCGAGCTTTCTTCAATTTTATTTAAAAATCGGCATGTAGTATCCAGTGATGTGTTATCTTCAATATCTTTTGGATTTGAAGCAGCTCTTGAAAGCAATACCGCAAGTTCCATTGCTTTCAGGCGGAAAGCCGGAAAATAATTTTTAACCTCCTTATAAAGCATCTCAAGCAGCTTAACCAGAATTTTTTGTCCTTCGGTGTTATCTCCTCTCCGCAAACTCGCCAAAAGCATACGTTCCATATCCAGCGGGCAAAAATAAATATCATTATCATTTGCTTCGCGGGGTATTTCGTCACCTGTTGTATCATCGCCGCCGGCGTTTTGCGGCGTAATATTTTTCTGAATATAACTCATTCCGGATATTTGATCCGCGCAAACAAGCATCATTTGTGCAAGTGATTTTACAAGCGCACTGTTCTTTTCGGTTCCCGGAATTCCGCCTGAAAACAACGCGCCCGCCATGCGTTCGCCGGAGTAGAAAGGACTTGTCCAAAAAACAAGCCCTTTTTGACAAATATAGATATAAGAACCTCCCAAAGATCTTGCTTTACTCACAGCTTCCATGTGCAGACAAGAACATCTTTGCCCGTCAATTGTCTTTTTGCTTTTACATTCTCCGCAGACAGAATCAAATTCTACCTCCTGTAGATTCATTTGCGGCCCCATAACGGACACAGAGCAGTTTGATGCCAGTTCATAATGCTTTACGATTTTATTCGCTTTCTTCATTAATGGCTCAAGCTCCCTCCGTTGTATAATGTTAAATTTTGTCATTTTATTTTCTCCTTTTAATTAAATGTAAGAAAATCAAATGGAACAAAATACACCCTGTTTGAAAAAAATATCAATCCAAAAAACGTCCATAAATTGCTGTTTATTACGTTTATTAAATTAATTGTAAAGCCCGTTAACGGCGGAAGCTGGAATAAATAAGTAAAAAAGTTTATACTAAGATTTCATGATTACTACAAACGATATTAACGCGGCTCTAAACAAAATGATCCTTTCGGCATCAGGCTGGCGCGCGGTCTTCTCCTTCTGCGGCGGTGAAGAATGTAAATCGGAAAAAATTTCTGATTCGCACAGGATCATCTGCGCGGCCGCGGCGTTTGTTTTTGCAGATTATCTTTATTCGTCAATCCCCTCTTGTGCAAACATCAATATGCCGCTTGTCCTCCTAGGAACTGACACCCGTCCCACAGGTAAATCAATCGCAGAGGCTGTAATTCCTGTTTTACTTTCCAAAGGCTGTCGTGTCCGTTACACCGGAGTCACAGCCGCGCCTGAGATAATGGCATGGGCGGGAAGTTTTAATGACTTAAGTTTTGATAACGGAGAAAAAACTCCCGCCGGATTTATTTATATTTCCGCAAGCCATAATCCGGTTGGGCATAACGGATTAAAATTCGGTTTGACAGACGGCGGAGTATTGTCAACGGATGAGGTGAATATTCTTATAGAAAATTTTAAAACATTTTTAAATAGCGATGACAATATTAAAAATATTGAAAAAATGATTATCAGCGCGGAAAAATGCGATATAGAAAAAATATATTATAATTCCACAAATTATAAATCAGAGTCTGAAAAAATTTACCAAAATTTTTGTAATAAAGTAATATGGGATGGATCTTCACAAATCGCAGGTGAAATTAAGGATAGTCTTTTAAAATATCCTTTTGGAATTGTCTGCGATTTTAACGGAAGCGCAAGAACAGTATCTATCGATAGGAATTTTTTACGGGAACTGGGATTTAAATTTGAAAGCATCAATGACAAGCCGGGTGAAATCGCGCACCGCATAGTGCCGGAAGGCGAATCGCTTGAACCATGCCGCGTACTTCTGGAAGAAGCGCACAAGCGTGACGCGTCATTTATACTGGGTTATGTTCCCGATTGCGACGGAGACCGCGGAAATCTTGTCATCTTTGACGGAAAAAAAGCGCGGGCGCTTGAAGCGCAGGAAGTTTTCGCTCTCGCCTGCATCGCGGAATTTTCACAGCTTGTTTGGGCAAAGGGGAATGTATCACGTAACGCTCTTGATAAAACAGCCGTTGCGATTAATGATCCCACATCAATGCGTATAGACAGAATCGCGGAAGCCTTTTGTATTTCAGTTTACCGCGCGGAAGTCGGAGAAGCCAATGTCGTCTCTCTTGCCCGTAAACTGCGCGGCGAAGGATATACTGTGCGAATTCTCGGAGAAGGTTCTGCGGGAGGAAACATCACCCATCCTTCGGCAGTCCGCGATCCGCTCCACACAGTCATGGCAATCGCCAAGCTGCTGTCAATTCGTTCAACAGATAAAAAGGCTGGTTTTTTTGAAATTTGGTGCAGATTATCAAACCAAACGAATAAATACAAAAACGATTTTACTCTGGCGGATATTATCGAAAGCATGCCGAAATTTACAACAACCGCGGCATATAACGAAGACGCGGTGTTACGTATTAAAACCGCCGACCACGCTCTTTTAAAAGACAGGTACAAGGATGTGTTTCTGCGGGAATGGGAAGAGCGGAAAGATGAATTAAGAACGCGTTTTAACATTCACGGATGGGAAGCCGTTGCGTATAACGGAATTACGGAAAAACGCCGTTTATCACGTTTTGGAGAAGCCGGAAAAGGCGGCTTAAAAATACTGTTTACCAATGACAAAGGAAGAAAAATCGCTTATATTTGGATGAGAGGCTCCGCGACTGAACCTGTATTTCGCGTAATGGCTGACACGGAGGGTGAAAATATTCAATTTGAAAGGGATTTACTAAAATGGCAAAGTCAGATGATAATGGAAGCTGACGTTAGGGGATAGGGGTTAGGGGACAGATGTTAGGAGATGGGGTTAGATTAATTTTTTGATGAAAGTATTAAATATTTGATGAAACGAGGAGTGAATTATGGGTGTACGCGGAGAGGTTTTTTCAACCAGGGTAATTTTACAAAACAGGACTTATTTTTTTAATGTAAAGGAAAACCGCATGGGCGATCTCTACCTTAACATTGTAGAGAGTAAGAACCGCGATAACGGCGGTTTTGAAAGGCAGTCTGTCATTTTATTCGCGGATGATTTACAGGAATTTTTAAAAGCTTTTGACGAATCCTTAAAAATCCTTGAAAAATCCGTAAGGGAGAAAAAACGCGCAGGTCCAAAACGCGAAGATCGACCCCGTAAAGACGATCACGGCGAAGAGGACGGTATTACCGCAGAAGGCAAAGAGAAACGTTCGTACGAAAGCCGGAAAGATGAACGCGAAGAAGGCGGACGCAGAGGCCGCAGAGATGCGGAAGACGGCGGGCGCAGAGGCCGCAGAGATAATACGGAAGAAGGCGGGCGCAGAGGCCGCAGAGATAATGCCGAAGACGGCGGACATCAACGCCGCAAAAGCGGTTTTGATGGAACCGGTGATGGAAGCGTAAAACGCCGCAGAAGCGAACCGTCGGAAAGCCGCGGCGGAAGAAGCTTCGGACAAAGCGGACGCGCGGACAGAGGACGTTCATTCGGCGGAGAAATGAAACGCGGAGGTAGAAGAGAAGATTCATCAGGAAGCGGGAGAAACCGCGGCGGAGAACGAAGCCGTGGAAATTTTTCAGGCGAAAAAGGCGGCCGTAAAAATGAACGCGGCGAAAAACGGGAATCTTTTGACGGCGAGCGCCGCGGAAAGCGGGTTGTTGTCAGAAAAAAATAAATACTTTTTAGATTAACATAAAAAGAGTATTAAATTATTTCCAGACATCATTATTCAAAGCTGCCGGTTTACAAAAAAATTACGCAATTCAAGCAGCGATGAGATTTCATAGACAGGCGTTATATCGGTATCGTTAAATTTGCAAGACGCGTTAAACCAGCAGCTATCAATGCCGGCGTTATTCCCGCCCGCGATGTCGGCGGTAAGCGAATCGCCTATAATGATGATTTTTTCCTTTTCCGCCGGAACAATATGCGAGAACACATAATCAAAATATGATTTATGCGGTTTTTGATAACCGATATGTTCTGATACAAAATAACCGCTTATATAATCCTTTATAAGCGAATGTTTTATCCTCGCTTCCTGCGTGGCAAGTATTCCGTTTGTAACTATATATATTATCCCGCCGGCGGCTTTTATCTCTTTACATATTTCAAGAGCGCCTTCTATCAGGAACGAACCTTTTCCAAGTTCATAAAGATACATATCGTTAAATTCTTTTTCGTCATGTTTGATTCCGGCATATTCAAACAGGCGTTCAAACCTGATCACCTGCAATTCCGATTTTGATATTTCACCTTTTTCGTAACTCTCCCATGCTCTAATATTGATTTCTCTGTATTTAGCGAGAATGTCATCGGAGAATTTGAAATTACAATTCTTGAAAATTATCTTTAACGCGTTTGTTTCCGCCATGTTAAAATCGAATAAAGTGCCGTCCGCGTCAAATAAAAATACATCGTAATTTTTCATAAAACCCCGGCTAACTTTAGATATTCTCTTATTCCGTCTTCTTCATCCTGCTTATATACAAATCCAAAATGCTCCGCGACCTTAACGGCGAGATTATGGAATAAACCGCACATAACCGATATTGATTGCCGGATATTGTCATAATCACTGTCAGAGTATGCCGCCGCGTACTGCGCGAATAATTCAGGCGGAAGATAATTTTTAAAATATTTACCGTCTTTTCCCGTTGAAAGATTAAATCCCTTCTGCGTCCCTATATACCAATTGATCATATCATGTAATTCGCCCCTGATTTCATTTAACATATTCATTACATAAGAAAGCTCATCCCGCGCTATTCCCTTCGCGGCGTTATTAAGACACCACCAGAAATTATTACAGCACGAGTAATAAAACAAAGGCGACGGCGGTTTTATATGCCAGAATTGATCATCACGCGGAAGCAAAAGCGGCAGAAAACCATTCCCTCCGTCTTTATCAAAAAGAATAACGGCTGGTTCTCCTTTATCTGTGAATTTATCTTTATCAAAAGTTAAATCAATGCGCACACCGTCGGGATAGATCATCATGTAATTAAAATACCCGCTTCCATCGGGATAACGCATCGCCTCCGGCATCTGCATGATAAGTGGTTTTTCGAACCGCGCGTATATCCATTCAGGATTATTATAAAACGGTTTCATATCGTTAACAAAAAAGCGAATATCATAATCCTGATAATCATCTTTTTTTACAGCAGGATTTGCGCGGGATCCTTCCATAAGAACTGCGCGTATAAGTTCATCCGATTTCGCGGTATCTAAAATTAATTTAATTACTTCCTGTTCTGTTCTCATCAATTTTCTCAGATTATTTTAAACCGATAAATGATTTTAAACTATATGTTACTTTTAAACAACTGAGGGTGTAAAAACGCAAGCCTGCGATAAGTATACAGGCTTGCGGCAAACAATCACGCGGACGAATTACCGGCATCAAATAGTTTTCGCATATAACCCGGCGTGTTTCCAAACTCCCGTTTAAAAGCTCTGATATACGACTGCTCATAATCAAATCCGTACTTAACCGCGATATCAATAACATTGATATCAGTCTGCAGTAAGTCTTCAAGACTTGCTTTTAATTTCCGGGATCGTATATAACTTGCTATAGTCCGGTTATACGTATATCTGAACAACCTTCGCAAATGTCCTTCCGACAGAGTAAATTTTCTTGCAAGGTCGTTTACGCATATCTCCCCGCAAATGCCGTTTTCTATTTCCGATAAAACATTATCTAATAAATTTATGTTCCTTAACATATTGACCCCCTTGTCAAATTAAGGAAGCTGAATAGAAATAAAATTTCTGATCAGCATAAAAAAAGCGGTTCAAAGCACGAAGCTCTGAACCGCTGAATATCCATGATAAAAAAAATCACAATAATCGCGATTCAAGCCTGATTCCCCCATCGTACTGAGCGGATATAACTGTTACAAATTTGATTGTATTTTCACGTCTTATCATAATTCTATCTCCTTTCTAATTATTATAAAAAAACTTAAAATATGTCAATTACTTTTAATAATTTTTTTATATAAAATATTATTAATGAACATTTTCGATCATTTTTACCGTTATTTCACGCTTTTATGAACAATTCCGATCATTTTAATTTTTTAACGATGCCATTTAGCGCGTCTTCCACTACATCGTTACGGGCTTTCGCGACCGCGTTTGGATGAATGGCGGAAATCGGCTCTGCGTTTCCGGCTGCGCCTGTGATAATCGACACATGCTCAACGGGATAATGAGAGAGCGTTTCCGTAAACGGTTTAAAGATGCTGTCAAAGTTCTCGATTAGCCATGCGGCTTTTCCCTTGCCAGCTTCCTGAATCGTTTTGAGCGTAACATCAAGCTGCTCTGTCTCGGCCTTGGCGACTTCAAACCATGAAGCGACTTCCGCTTTTGCGTCTAACACGGCTTTTTCTTTGAGCGCTTCCGCCGGAGTTAAAATTTCCGCTCTGTAGCGGTTTCGTAAAAGCTCAATTTTTTGTTTTTCCGCTTCAAGCTCCGCGGTTACGCCTGACACTCTGGCTTTCGCGTCGGCGGACATCTGCTCCACTCCGACCTGCTGCCTTTGCACCTCACGCGCGAGCGCGACTCTAACTTCCGCCTTTAGCCTGTCCATTTCGTTGCGGAGATTTTTTACTTCCGTTTCAGCGCGGCGGCCTTCCGCTTGTTCGGCGGCGGCGGCTTTCGCCTCGGCTTGCGCTTCCCTCGCACGGGTTTCCGCGTTAGCTGATTGAATACGCTTTAAAAGCGCGATGTAAAGATCTTTTTCCTCCACTCCTGGCAGCCTGTGATCATCGACATCGGCGATATTCATTGTGGTGATTTGAAGCCCGATATTTTCAAGATCGGCTTTACATACATTGATCATTTTGGAAACAAGCGCGTCCTTGTCTTTCATTACCTGTTCAGGCGTCACGCTCGCGATGGAATCCCGCAAATGACCTTCTATGATGTCACCCGCGATTTTCGCGAGCTGTTTTCTGTCGGAAGCTAGATTGAGTATTCGCGTAACAGCGTATGATCTTCCCGATTCATTGCCGGCGATGGCGAAAGAAACTGTCGCCTTTACATTGAGAGGAACAATCCCCGCCGCGATTGCCGATTCCACAACAACTTCTATTGTTATGGGAGTTAGATCAAACTTGCTGAATTTTTGAAATAGCGGTATCACAAAAGCGCGGCCGCCTGAAAAAGTTCTGAATCCCTTTTGCCGTCCCGATCCTGTGACAACGCCAAGTTCGTTTCCGCCGACTATTTTCATGTTTGTGATTAATTGAACTAAAATTGTGATTCCTACAAGCGCACCCAATACTGTGGTAAATACGATCATGACCTGCCTCCTTTTTCATCAGGCGCGATAAACGATTTAATGTCAACCGCGAATGTATCGGAAAATGTTTTAAGAAAATCCGAAAAAGCGCGCGGACCGCGGTTCACTGCGCCTGAGAATCCTTCTTCGTCATTCATGATCACAAAGCTGTCAACTTTTGTCTCTTTCGCGGATTCCATATATGATTGATAAATTGCCGGAAGTTTTTCCTGTAAAAACATGACAGCCTGCGCGTCGCTGCCGTATTTCGCGATCAACTGCGCTTTTGTTTTTAAGATTGCGTTACGCGCCGAGCGTTTAATCGCGACAGCTTCCTGATCGCCGCTTGCTATGATACGCGCTTCTTCTTCTAACGCCTGAGCTTCCAGAGTAAGAGAAGTCTGGTTTTTAAGTTTTTGAAGCTCGACCATCATTTTTTGAACAGCGGCTTCGCCTGAGTTCGCCGCCTGCGCGATGGATTGATCCGCTGTTATAGACGCTTCCTTGATCATGCCTTCAGATTCACGGCGGTACACTTCAAGCTCCTGCCTCGCCGCGATTATCGCTTCGTCCGCTTTATTTTTCGCTATTTCGATGCGGCGGCGAGAATCGCTCTCAGCCTGCTCCGCGATTGCGCGTAACCTCGATTCCTGTATTTCAACTTCCTGTCTTTTTTCAGCTAACGTTTTCTGCGCAAGGTTCGCGATATAATTCGATGTATCCCAGATTTTCTGAAGCGAAACGGAGACAACCTTCATCCCGAATGAACGGAGATCCGCGTTTATATCGGAAAACAATTCAGCGCGGAAATGCGCTCTCTCGCCTGTTGTGCCGGTATCAGCGGTATCAAAATAATCTTCCATGCCGATTGCCTGCAAGGGAGTCGCCTTGTTCAACGCGCCGCGGAAATTGCCGACAAGAGTCTGCTGCACCTGATCGTGAATCTGGTGGTTGTCCTTTCCCATAAGACGTTCCACCGCGCTGTACAGCATCGCTTCGTCATCGTCATCAATACAAACACACGCGGTCGCGTCAGCTCCGACTGTAATTCCGTTCGCGCTGTTCACGCCCTCGACGCGTACATTGATCGGAAACACATCAAGATCGAGAGAACCAAGCGCTTGAAAATACGGAATAACTATCGTTCTTCCCCTGTTGACTGAAAACCCAAATAATTTTCCGTTACGTTTTGTCTTTCGTCCCGTAACGACCATGATGCGGTTTGGAAGCGCAACTCTTATCAGCTTTTTTAAAAGCGAGATGAGAAGAACAAACGCTCCGATACCGAGGCATCCGTTCACCAGAGCAATAGTTACATTACCCATAAAAACTCCTTTACATTTTCATCATTGGCCGCCGTCCGCGGCAGGTTCAATCCAGTATACATCGTTATCATAATCTTCGATAATAATTTCTTTTCCTTTTGGAAGTGTAACATTTTTATTTTTACAGCGGACATAGACCTCGATATCGCGTCCGTACTGGCGCACAACTGCTTTGGAAATCGCGCCGCCTTCGAGCGGAAGAAGCAGAACACCTCTCTCCTGAAGCAGCTCATCCGGTTTGATGGAAGAATCCATATCGCGCCTGATGAAACGCTTTAAAAGCCTTGCCAAAACCATCATGACAACTCCGGCGGCGCATGCCCATATTAGACCCGATGTTCTAGAAAGCCCAGAGAAAATCGCGAAAAGCCCTGTCGGTCCAAAGCCCAATGAAAAATAAACAATATTTCTTAACACATTAATAATTTTTGAAATAACAGCGATGCCTGTTTTATCTTCCGGGCGGCCGGTATCGCCTGTTAATTTGGAATTTTTATTTTCCGGCGCGAGATTTGATCCATGATTCGCGGCATTCGCAGCGTTCGCAGCATTCGCAGTTTCAACGGAATGTGAATCAGCGGGCGCGTCATGAGTATGACCGCTGCCGTGTCCGTGACCGCTTCCGTCTCCATGTCCGCTTTCGTCTCCGTGTTCGTGACTGCTTCCATCTCCATGTCCGTCACCGTCATTGCCGAAGTGATCTAAAACACCGATAAAATCTACAGCCGTTACACCTACGCCGAAAACGGTCAGAGACATAAAAAGTATGAATAAATCGCCCATATGTTATGATACTTCGTGATGACGCTCAAGTCAATGAGTGTTTAAAAAATAATTTAGCCGCTAACCACACGAACATTTAATTTGATATTTTTAATTTTATAAATATGTTAAACGCTAATTAAATAGAGCGCAGCTCCGTGAGGCGGGATTTCTGTTGATATTTCACCGCTGATTTTTCCAAGATCTTTTTTATTCCATAAATCACGGAGCGTTGGTTTGCGATCTTTATCATTATTTTGAATACCAAGTTCGGATATCGGGCAGTTTATTTTGCGTTTAACGTCCGATAAATTAAAAAGTGCCAGGTTTATTTTACCGTTTCCGGCATCACTCATCCAGATCGCTTCGTTTTCGTCTAACGCTGTCTGGCGCGGATTGACTCCATGTTTCTGCACGGCGAGAACTTCGTCGTTTGTAAGAAGGGACAGCGTCCAATCGTCATTATCGGGAAGAGCGGCGCCAATCATGAGCGGAGATCGGAAGATACACCAGAGCGTCATCATCGTGCGCTGTTCATCGCGGGTAAAATTTGTGATGCGGGGCTTTTTAAAACCGATGCCGATCTTTCCAAGGGGGAGCATATCGCAGTCAGGCCAGCAGCCGGGTTTAACATGAGTCTGCCACAATTCGCAGCGGCGGAACATATCTTTTAATGAATCCCACCGATCCCAAAAATCGTCCGTTATGCGCCACATATTCGCGTAACGCGAAAGATGCCATGCTTTGTTTATCAGCGCGGGTCCCGGAGAAAGGCTTAAAATAATAGGCCGGCCGCAGGCTTCAACAGCGTTATGAATAAGCTCGATCTCTCCCTCTCCCGAATACGGCGCGTGAGGGTACATATTGGTATTGCAGATATCATCGACTTTTACAATATCTACACCCCAAGAGGCGAAAAGCTCAAACAAGGAATTATAATAATCCTGCGCTCCCGGTTTTGCCGGGTCAACGCCGTACATATCGGAGTTCCATTTGCAGATTGATGATGGATTGGCGATTTTATCCGCGCTGAGACCTGCGTCGCACCTACCGGATGCGCTTTTTACCGCAGTTCTCCGATGGACAGCCTGACGCGGAATACCGCGCATGTAATGAACGCCGAACTTCAATCCCATGCCGTGAATTTTTTCAGCTAACGGAGCGAAACCTTTTCCTCCCGTGCTTGACGGGAAACGATTTTCGGCGGGAACCAAACGGGAATACTCATCCATGCAAAGTTCCGCAAAAGGCCGGTATTCGCCTTCGCCTGTTCCTGCAAGCGGTTCGTACCATTGTATATCGCACACAACATATTCCCAGCCAAAGGACGCAAGATTCTTTTGAATATACTCCGCGTTTTCAAGAATCTGTTTTTCCGTTACATTCGCGGCGTAACAATCCCAGCTATTCCAGCCCATCGGCGGGCAGGGAGCGTAATCGTTTTTATTTTTCATACTAATAGCAGTATAACGGATTTTAAAGCGGTTGTCATTTCTCTTGTATTTAAATAAAAAATATGTTAAATCAATACTCAGAGGCTAAATATGAAAGTAATATTATTAAACGGAAGTCCGCGAGCCGCCGGATGCACATTCACAGGCTTAAATATAATTAAGGAACAATTGGCGGAGAACGGCGTCGATTCGCAGATATATCAAGTTGGAAATAAACCGGTTATCGGCTGTACAGCGTGTATGACCTGCAAACAGCCCGGTAAGGGCGGTCAATGCGCGTTTAATGACGATATGGTGAACACAGTCGCAAAAGCGTTAGATGATGCGGACGGCTTTATTGTAGGTTCCGCCGTACACTTCGCGAGCGCTACAGGAGCTGTCACATCTTTTCTTGATCGTCTTTTTTACTGCAGGTTCGGAATGAACAAGCTGAAGTTCGGCGCGTGTATCGTCAGCGCGAGAAGATCGGGGACAACGGCAACATTCGATCAATTAAATAAATATTTTACCATTTCGCAGATGCCGATTGTCTCTTCATGTTATTGGAACGGCATCCACGGATATACGCCTCAGGACGTATACGCCGATGAAGAAGGCGTACGCACGCTTAAGATACTCGCGGATAATATGGCGTATCTGATTAAATGTAAACACCAGAGCAATGTAGAGTTACCGCAGGAACCGCCGAGGGTTGCGACCAATTTTATTCGGTAGCGGGGTGGCAGCTTTTAAGCTGACCTTGTAGAAAATAATATTGTTAGGTGACATAAAATACCGGACATTTCTGATGGCAGACTTTAATCGCATGAGGTTTATTATCTTACAGTCATTATAAACCCGATTATTAAGGTTTGAAAATATCAATTAATAGTAGACAAAAGGCACACATTGTACTATATTATAATCAATGAAATTTGTGTGGCATGATGACAAGAACAATCAGCTAAAAGAGCAAAGAAATATATCTTTCGAGCAAATTGTTCTGGCAATTGAAAACAAACAGGTTGTAGATGTTATAGAACATCCAAAACAGAAAAAGTATAAAGGACAAAAATTTATTATGGTAGAAATTGATGATTATATTTATATTGTCCCTGCTGATATTTCAGAATCGGGAGATGAATGTTTTTTAAATACGATTTATCCAAGCCGAAAATATACAAAAAAATACTTAAGAGGCAAAAAATGAAAGAAGTAAAATACCTGAACAAAGAAGAACAGAAACTAATTGAAACCATCGAAAATGGTGAATGGAAATCAACAAAAGATCTTGATGGCTGGAAAACCTTACTTTCAAAAACTGCGGCAAATACATTGACAAAAGATCAACGCATTAACATTCGCATTACAAAAAACGATCTTGACGGTATAAAACTAAAGGCAATGGAGGAAGGATTACCGTATCAAACGCTCATTGCAAGTGTAATTCATAAATATGTTTCCGGAAAATTATGCGAAAGCTAATTTACAAATATCACGTTTTTTCCCTTGACAAAATATATAATAAATGCTACTCTATAAAAACATTTAAATAAACCAAATTAAAAAGGAGGATCATATGTTCAAGAAAGAAATACTCGAAAAAGCCGCGTATTGCAGAAAGTCCTCCTTTGTCTTTTCATAAATAATAATCGAAAAGTAAAGTCAGGTTCTCTCCAAATACGCGGCGCTAAAACCAATACCCGGACACGCGGTATCGAAAAAAAATCATCAGGAGAAATTTATGGCTTTTTATTTAAGCGATTATGGCTTTACGGGTGCGGACATTCTCGCCGCACAGGAAATAACAGAGAAAAAATCACCGGATTATTTTCCCGGCAGAATTATTGAATCTCAGCGCGACAGGTTCAAGGCGGTTTGCGAAAAAGGCGAAGTAAACGCCGAAATTAAGGGCAGCCTGTTCCAGAATATCGAGGCGTCGCGTGATTTATCACATGAAGCGCTTTACCCGGTTGTAGGCGATTTTGTAATAATAAAATATAACGAACACGGTCCATCGTTAATCGACACAATTTTACCGAGGCGATCAAGATTTTCAAGGGTTGATTTTCTGGGACACGCCGCAGGTTACGCGAAGAATGTGAGAGAACAAGTTAACGCGGCGAACTTCGATTATGTTTTTATCATGTCTTCTTTAAATTACGATCTTAACATTAAACGCCTCGCAAGGTACTTTACCGCGTCGCTTCAAAGCGGAGGTTTTCCTGTTTTCATTTTAACCAAGGCGGATCTTGTCGATGATCCCGCGCCGCTGGCGGCGGAAGTCCGTAAGATCGCGAGGGACGCGCCTGTTATCGTGATAAGCAATAAAACAGGTTACGGTTTTGACGAGCTTACGCCGTTTTTGGAACCGGCGAAAACCGTTGTTTTTCTTGGATCATCCGGCGTTGGTAAATCGTCGCTTTTAAACAGGCTTGCTGGACAGGAGGTAATGGAAGTAAAAAATATCCGCGAGGATGACAGCAAGGGGCGGCATACTACAACATTCCGCCAGTTATTTCGTTTAACGTCAGGCGCGCTTGTTATCGATACTCCGGGAATGAGGGAACTTGGTCTATGGGACTCAAGGGAAGGAATCAGTATGGCATTCGCGGAGGTCGAGGAGCTTTTTTCAAGATGCCGCTTTAACGATTGCAGCCACCGTACGGAACCGGGCTGCGCCGTTCTTGCCGCGCTTGAAGACGGAAGCCTTTCGCCGCAGGAGTGGAAAAATTATTTGGCGCAGCGTAAGGAGACGGCGTTTGTTGTCAGCCATTCGGCGTATCTTCGCGAGAAAGACGCGGTTCATAAAAAGATCGCGCAGTATAACCGCGAAAGAAAAAAGTATAAACGTTAAACCTTGATGTTATTAAAACGCCTGTTTATAATATAAAGGAGGTGATTCATGTTAAGCAAACAGGAAGCTGAAAAAATGGCAAGGGAAAATATCCTTCCCTTCTGGCAGGGCATGACAGATAACGACAAAGGCGGTTTTTACGGCGAAGCTGACTTTTACGGCGTACCGGATAAAAACGCGGATAAGGGATGTATATTAAATTCGAGGATTTTATGGACATTCTCCGCGGCATACCGCCTTTTTAAAGATAACTCATATAGAGCGTGCGCGGCGCAGGCAAAAGATTTTTTACATTCCGCTTTTCTTGATAAAAAATACGGCGGTCTTTACTGGCTTGTTGACAGCTCAGGAAAAGCGCTTAACACAAGAAAACAATTTTACAACATTGCCTTTGCCGTTTACGCTTTAAGCGAACATTATCTTGCCTTCGGCGATAGTTCATCATTGAAACTCGCGCTGGAACTTTTCCGCGCTATGGAGGAACACGGTCTTGATCCCAAAGACGGCGGTTACATCGAAGCGTGTGAGCGCGATTGGCGCGGTATAAAAGATTTCCGTTTAAGCGATAAAGACCTTAACTCCCCCAAGTCCATGAACACAAATCTTCATGTACTGGAGGCTTATACAGTTTTGGTTAACGCTCTTGAGAATGTTAACGCTTCTTCTGACATTCAACCTGTCACACGAGCAGATACGCACACAAACGCCGCGCCGGATGCCCGCGCCGCTCTTTATAATCTATTGCGCGTAACGCTTGATAAAATCGTTAACCGCAATAATAACTTTGAATTATTCTTTGACATGAACTGGAAATCAATCTGCGCTGATGTTTCATGGGGACACGATATCGAAGGAAGCTGGCTTATGTATAAAGCGGCGTTGGTTTTGGGACAAAAGGAACTTATTGATGAAGTAAAACAAACCGCTTTAAAAATCTCGGAAAGTGTATTGAATAACGCTTTTGATCATAAAAACGGCGGATTATTAAGCGGAAAAAGTGAAAAGGGAATAGTTCACGCAAAAAAGGAATGGTGGCCGCAGGCAGAGGCTGTCATTGGTTTTTACAACGCTTATGAATTATCGGGAGAGCAAAAATACTTTGACGCGGCTGACGCAGTCTGGACATATATCTTAAAACATTTTGCGGATAACGCGCACGGAGAATGGCATAATGAACTTAATCCCGATAATTCGCCGGATATAAAAATGCCGAAAGCGGGTTTCTGGAAATGCCCGTATCATAACGCGAGAGCTTGTTTTGAGATAATTACACGCCGGTCAAATTAATTTTTACTGTAACGTTATACGCTATTTGTCCGCGGCATTTCAAACACGCGGAATGTCTCAGCCTAACGCGCAGAATCCCAGAGTAATAAAAAGCTGAGCCGCGATATATGTCGCCATTACAGCGAAATAAATTTTTACCTTACGGAATGTCCTCAATGCGAGCATTGTGTCCGATGCTACAAAACAGATGCTTCCGATAAAGACCAAAATGCCAAACACGTTATTCTGAACGAGAACAAGCTGCAGAGCGCTTAAGAACATCAGCATGATAATAAATTCATAGGCGATAACAGGGACTCTCATTGGCTTTCCCGGTTTTGTTACCTTGTACACGACAACCATAAAAGCCGACGCAACCACCGTGCTTATAACAAGAACTGGTACATTAGGCGGCAGAATATATCCCGACATCGCGATAATGTAAAAAAGATGCCCGACTAAAAAACTCGCGAGTCCGAGTTTAAACCAGAGAATGTTGGTGATTTTTAAAAGCAGAACATCGCCAATCCACGCGAAAATCAAAGCCAGAACGATAGGCCAAAAAATACCGCCCGCGCCGGATATATAAATGCATAATACAAGGGGCATTAGTAAACCTTTTAAAACAAATTGTAATAATGAAGGCTTGAATGCCAGCGTAGTCATATAGACAGCGGATACCACCGCGAATACAGCAAGAAAAATATATTGCATTTCCATAAAATATTTCATCCTTTTCTAAATATAATTATACTAATAATAATAACCTGATATTCAATTTATTACAAATTAATATATTTATAAATAACGCCGTTTCCTGATTTAGCTCTGATCAGTAAAAACGCTCCGCGTTTTAGAGGCACGGAGATATTCCTCCCTTCGTGCCTCTTTTAATTTCCTGCCGATGTTTTTCAAGTATTGATTACTTGCCTCATCAGGAATATTGATAAAAATTACGCCGCTTGAATACGGCGTTATTGTATAGATATTCCAAATCAAATCAATTCCTTCCTGACTTATATTAATTGTATCAGGCGGCCATATTTCATCCCGTAAAAAATTGTTAATATCATATTCCCTTAAAATAATTTCTTTTAAATAATCATCTCGGATTGGGGAAATCATATCTTCAATATCGAGAATTCTTTTTCCAGCAATGTCAATTATGTAAAACTGAGTCCGAAAGCCTCCATGCGCGGTTCCGGTATAATAAAAGTAATTGTTGTATTCGATTACAACGAACGATTTATCATGATACATAATATTATAACTTTCCGTCAGATTGGAACGGTAAAAATATTCAATTCCATCATCATCAATCTGCGGAGGATAATCTTCACTTTTAATATCGCCTGTAAAAACACTTTCCGCGTGAGCCGCGTACTCGTCAAAATTTTTATTCCGGTAAATCAAACGCCTGATTAATTCAGCGGTTTTTCCTGATTCCCCGATATTTTCGAGATAAATATCAACTTCTATTTTATATGTTCCAAAAAATATTTTTTCATACTGAAACTGCCTGCGAACAATTTCAGGCTCTCTCTCACATCCCGCCAGAAACAGAATTATCACACTTAAAAAAAAACCTGATACTTTCTTCATTACCCCTCCAAATATAAATGAATTATATAGCGCGCACATCATAACAGCAACACCAAAGAAATTTATTAATAACAACTAACATAAATTAATAAAATTAAACTAAATTGGTACGGCAATCAATATTGTATAATATTTATCTTTATGTATTTTTTATGGAACATTATAAATTTAAAAAAAATTCTGTTGCTTTTTTAATCCTGCGCTGTTATAGTATAGTTACCGAACGGTCGTTAACATGACGAAAAATGAAATAGTTGACGCGGCATTCCGTGTATGGGGCCGCAACTTTTACAGAAAAACAAGCCTCTCACAGCTTTCAAGCGCGTTAAAAGTCAGTAAACCTGCCCTTTATCGTCATTTTAAGAACAAACAAGCCCTTTTAGACGCCATGACCGGGCGTTTTCTTGACGATTTTGCTCTTTTTGTCAAAAGCGATTTTGAGAACGCAAGTAAGTCGAATGACCCTGATACCGGGCTTTTTATAATCGTCAGGAGGATTTCAAATTTTTTCGCGGGTAATGTGTACGCTCTCATTTTTTCGCTTATCAACATTTATGACAGGAACCTTGACACGCGCGTTGTGGTTCAGCAGTTAAAATCGCGCGGAGTTGATATGGCGGTAATTCAACAGATAGCCGATAAAAAATATTCCGGGAGCGCTGTTATCGTCCGCCTTGTTTTCGCGACTCTTACTTTTTTAATGTCGAATTTTCATAAGACGAGCCATCTAAAAAATATAACGCCCGCTGAAGCGGAGATAGAAGAAATCACATCTTCAATCTGCGCAGTAATAAAAAACGGTATTGGTTATTCGAAAGAAAATACTGATATAAATTTCGATGAGCTAGAAAAGCAGGTTGAATCTTTAAAGTTGAACTCTGAACCTGAACCGTTTTTCAAAGCTGTGGCGGAAGCTGTCGCGGAGGCAGGTCCGTGGGATGTTTCCATGGATATGGTGGCGCGGCGTCTCGGTCTTTCAAAGAGCAGTCTTTACGGTCATTTTAAAAATAAAAAAGATATGCTGCGCCGCCTCTTTGTTACGGAGTTTAAACGCATCATCGCGTACGCGCGGCAGGGAATCGGCATATCGCCGGAAACCGCGAAGCAATTGTACCTGGGGATTTATTCAATCGCGGTTTATCTCCGTTCAAGACCGGAAATATTAATCGCGATGGATTGGATCCGCACAAGAAAACTCGATCTCGGCAAGCCGGAAAAAAATATCGAGATATTCAGACTTTTTGAAGATGTTGATCTGGAACCTATAAAACACGCGGCGGAAGAAGAGCGGCAGAAAATATCACACTGGATTTTATTTTTGTTAATAAATATTTTAACACAGCCGCCTTTAATGTTCTCCGCCGAAGATGAAGCCGCTCAGGATAATAAATGTTCAGAAATGCTAAGTATCAATTTAAGGATTTTATATAAATTTATCACACTTGGTTTAGGGGGCTTTGAAAAATGATGAACAACTGTTACTATTGTAAATTATCGCGAAAAGGGGTTAAGGCAGACCCGGCAGTGCATTGCATGCCTCGCGTAAAGAAAGGCCGCGCAAACAGCGGGCCTAAAGGAGTCAATAAATGAATCAAAAAAAACGGGGTAAATCCCAGTCCGCGGCAAAAAACCGTGCTGCGAGAAACCGCGCGGGGGGATTTGTGGTATTGTTCTGCGTTGTTCTGATGGTACTTGTAAGCGCGAAGCTGCAAGCCCAGACGCAGAGCGCATCTCCTGTGCGTCTAACGCCGGATGAAGCGGTGGAAATCGCTTTCAGGAACAACTTAAGCCTTTTATCGTCACGCACAAGTTTGGAAACAAAAAGGCGGGCGTCGAATCTGTCATGGAATCAGTTTATTCCTCAAATAACTGTCGCGGGTGTTTTAAACAGAGATAATCAAGCAAGCGCTGTTTCGGGATTAGTTCCTGTTGATCAATTTCCGTTAAATCCGCTTTTTGGCGGAATGCTCCCGCAAAATGTACCAAACTTTTATGGTGTAGTTCCATACTCTGTTGACGCTCCGCAATGGCACATAGTCGGATCGCTTCAGGTATCGCTCAACTTAAGCATGGCGATGCTGGAAAACATGAACCGCCTTCGCCTTGATTATGAAACCGGCGTGTTAAGCCTTGACAGGGCAAGAGCGCAGCTTGAGCGCGATGTGCGCAAGGCGTATCACAACATGCTGCTCTTGCAGGAAAATATCGCGCTTCTTAGAAGCAGTTTTGAAAATGTCGGCCGTCAGGTGCAAATGGCGCAGGCGCTTTACAACTCAGGTCTCGCGCCTGAGCTGACACTTTTACAGGCGCGGGTCGCGCTTGAAAATTTGCGGCCTGTTATAGATCAGGCGGAAAACGGACTTCGCCTTTATATGGCGCAGTTCGCCATGTTTTTGGGAATGGACTACAACACACAGTTTGAATTAATTCCTATATCAAATGATATCGATTTTATTCCCATTGATGTAGCGGAAATGATTACACGTGCGGCTTCGCAAAAGCCCGATATTCTCGAATTACGGCAAACTATCATGATGCTGCAAAGCGCGCGTAAGATTCAAGTTAACACGCTCATCCCTACGTTGAGTTTAAGCTGGAGTTATAATCCTATTTTTACAAGAGACCCATTCGCGGATTCGTGGTTTAACGGAGATTATTGGATGGATCGCGGATCATTGTCCATCACTCTGGCTGTGCGCCTTCACAGCCTCCTCCCTTGGAGCGGCGATTCACAAGCGATAACAAATTTAGATGATCAGATAAGAACCGCGAACATAGGGCTTGCGCAGATGGTAACAGGAACTGAAATTGAAGTTTACAATACTGTGCTTTCGCTCGAAAGAACAAGGGTCAACGCGCAGGCTCTGACGCAGACCGTAAACCTCGCGCAGCAGTCGTACCGTTTGACAGAACAGGCTTATCAGGCTGGTTTGCAGGATTATTTTCAAGTGCAAAACGCCGAGCAGTCGTTGATGCAGGCGCGGGTTCAACTTTTAGAGCAGCACTTTAATTACCTTAACGGTCTAATCGACCTTGAATATTCAACCGGAGTTCCGTTCGGAACCTTATCGGGAAGGAGATAATAATGAAAATTTCATATAACGTAAAAATGACCGCGGGGATTAGCCGCCGGTATTCGGGGCCAAAAATCAAATGGGTTTTTCCCGTATTGATAATAATGATTTTATTTTCAGGATGCGAGCGGATAAAAGAAGCATACGGCAATATTACAGGAGCGCAGAGCTCCACGGTATCGGTTCCTGAAGTACCAGTTTTCGCTGTAAACACCACGATAGCGGTTGAAGGGCAGATTCAAGATTACATCGCGCTCTCGGGCGATATTTGGGCTGGTTCCACAGTTGACGCGTATTCGGATGCCGCCGGAAGAATTACGGAAGTATATGTTTCGGTAGGATCGAGGGTATCACGCGGATCGCGGATCGCGTCTGTTGATCCTTCTCGCCCCGGAATGACATTTTTACCAAGCATCGTAACGGCTCCCATAAGCGGAACAATTACATCGGTAACCGCGCAGGTTGGAATGACAATCTCACAGGCAGTGCCGCTTGTCCGCATCGCTGGCGGCAGCGCTCTGGAAATAAGGCTTAATGTCGCGGAAAGATTTATATCAAGAATGGCGGTTAACCTTCCGTGCGAAATAACGCTTGACGCGTGGCCCGGAGAAATTTTTCAGGGAAATATCAGCGAGTTATCGCCGACTGTAGACCTTATGTCACGAACAATGGAAGTACGCATAAGCGTAAGAGATTCAACTAACAGATTAAAACCGGGAATGTTCGCAAAAGTGCGCGTCATCACGGAACGCAAAAATAACATTGTAAAAATTCCCGCAAACGCCGTTATTAACAGATTCGGTGAACAATACGTTTATATAACCGCGAGTGATAATGATGATCCCGCGATCACTGTCGTGCAAAAAAGAATCGTTACTCCCGGCATAATGATTGACGGAGTGGCGGAAATCATTAACGGACTTTCACCTAACGATGAGGTTGTAGTAAGAGGACAGACATTGCTTGATGACGGCTCCAGAGTAAATGTTATTGAGCGCGTTACCCCGTTGAGAGTGCAGCCATGAGCATGATAAAATCGGTCGTTGCGCGGCCTACAACATTTTTAATCATTTTCCTTTTATTGATCGGACTCGGCGTTTTCGCGATGATAAACCTTCCGATCGATCTTTACCCTGAAATCAATCCGCCGATCCTCGCGGTATACACGTCATACACGGGAGCCGGTCCCGAAGAAGTTGAGCGTTCCATTACGCGCACATTGGAGGCGGTTCTCTCAAGCGCATCGGGGCTTGAAAAAGTTACATCAATATCAAGCAAGGGAACGAGTCTTGTAATAATGGAGTTTACATACGGAACGGATATGTCCGACGCGTCAAACTCGATCCGCGATCTTCTGGAACGCGTCAGAAATTATATGCCTTCAGGCGCTGATACTCCGATGATTTTTAAATTTGATCCTTCCATGATTCCGATCATGGGGCTTATGGTAACATCGGACAGACGCACGCCGGAAGAGTTACGCGAAATCGCGGAAGACACAATCATCCCCAGAATCGAACAGACGCCGGGCATCGCGACCGCTTCCGTTGACGGCGGCCGGCGGAAAGTTATCCGCGTCGTGTTCCCGCAAAGCCGGCTGGAAGCGTATAATCTTACAATTACCCAGATCCAGCAGATGCTCGCCATTCAGAATATGCAGACAGCCGCCGGAACAATCACAGAAGGCGGAATGTCTTACCTTCTTACCACGATGGGTGAATATACATCGTTAGACGAAATCAGAAATACCGTAATCAACTACAGGGTAGGAAGCAGTATGCCTCTGCCCCGCTCCATCTACCTGCGCGACATCGCCGACGTTTACGAAGGCTTCCGCGATGAAACAAGCGTCGTGCTTGTAAACGGCCAGGCAGCCGTTACGTTAAATGTTTCAAAGCAAAGCGGAAAGAATTCGGTTCAGACAGCAAAAGAGTTACGCGCAAGACTGAACAGGATTTCACGCGAACTTCCGCCCGATGTTCAGATAACGGAGCTTTTTAACACGACAGATATCGTTGAAAATTCTTTAAATCAGGTTACATCAACCGCGTTTTCAGGCGCGATTCTCGCGATTCTCACGCTCTTTTTATTCCTTAGGTCGATTAAACCGACATTGATAATCGGAATCAGCATCCCTGTCTCCGTTATAATAACGATGCTTCTAATGTACTTCGGCGGGCTTACTCTTAACCTTATGACAATGGCAGGTCTTGTGCTTGGAATCGGAATGTTGATTGATAACTCGATTGTTATCCTTGAAAACATTTACCGTTACCGCGAAAAAGGCGCAAAACTAAGAACCGCGTCCATCCTTGGATCGTCGGAGATGATTACGGCTATCACAGCTTCCACCATTACGACAATCTGCGTTTTCGCTCCGCTTGTCATGTTCCAGGGTCTTCTTGAGATTGCGGGCGAAATGTTTTCCGGCCTTGCGTTTACAGTTGTAATTTCCCTCGCGATTTCGCTTTTTACGGCGATTTTCCTTGTGCCGGTTTTGTGCAGCCACTACTTTCCCATCGTTACGCGAAAACAAGCGCCTTTAAAGGGAATAATAGCAGTCATCGATTCGGCGTTTGAAAAATTCTTCGTATGGCTCGATAACGCCTACAAGAGCGCCGTCAGATTTGTTTTAAAAATAAAATTTGTGGTCATTGGTTTAATTGTTTTACTTCTTGCCGCCAGCATCGCGATGATTCCTGTAATCGGATGGGAGTTCATGCCGCAGCAGGATAGCGATAATGTCAGCATAACGGCGACGCTTCCGATGGGAACACCCCTTGCGGAAACTGAAGCCGTATTAAGGCAGCTTCAGATAATTGTGGAAAGAGAAGTTAAAGGCTATGACAGGCTTGTATTGAACGCCGGAGGCGGCGGTTTTATGGGTATCGGCGGAGGCGGCGGCAACTCAGGCTCTCTCCGCATCAATCTTCCGAAATATTCAGAGAGGATCGAAACCGCCAACGAAATAAAAGATATTATGCGTCCGTATTTTAACCAGTTCCCCGGAGTCATTTTCTCGTTCGGCGGCGGCGGCATGGGCGCCATGATGGGCGGCAGCGCGGTTGATATTATTCTGCGCACGGACGATCTTGTTAAAGGAAAAGCGCTCGGAGAGCAAATCGCGAGTTTGTTACGCGAAAGACTTTCTGATCATGTTACAGAGCCGCAGGTTGATTTAAGAGACGGGCTTCCGCAGTACGAAATTATTATCGACCGCGAGAAAATGTACGCGCTCGGGCTTAACACCTACACTGTCGGCAACGAGATAAAAGCGGCTGTAGACGGCGTGACAGCCACAAGGTATAAATCAGGCGGCAAGGATTACGATGTTCTATTAATCCTCGCGGAAGCGGATAGAAATACCCTTCCTGCGCTCGACCATATTTTTATTAACAGCCAGATGTCAGGCGGCAGGGTTCCGCTTTCAAGTTTTGTGCAGTATCAGGAAGGCACGGGACCGCTTTCGATCAACCGCGAAAACCAGAGCCGCGTAATTCACGTAACGGCGGGCGCGAAACCGGGAGCAAGAACAAATATTTTACAGGAACTTGTTGAAGACCTTATTAGAAAAGAAATACCTATAGAAGACGACGTTGTAATTGAATACGGCGGCTCCAACGCGGAAATGGTAAAAATATTCGGACGATTTATATTGATCTGCATCGTGGCGATATTCCTTGTATTCGGTATCATGGCAAGCCTTTTTGAATCATTCAGGTCTCCTTTTATCATCATTCTTACGATTCCGTTATCTGTCATTGGAATTGTGGCGATATATCTTATAACCGACACAATCTTTAACGCGCTTACAGCGGTCGGGCTTCTTGTGCTAATCGGCATTATCACAAATAACGGCATTATCCTTGTTGATTACACAAACCTGTTACGCAAAAGAGGTTATGAACTTACAGAAGCGATCCTTGAAGCATCGCGCAGCCGCCTCCGCCCCATATTGATGACAACCGTTACAACAATACTCGGTCTTGTACCGATGGCGTTCTTCCCCGGCGAGGGAACTGAACTTGTAGCGCCGATCGGGAAAACAGTTCTTGGCGGCCTTTCATTCGGCACATTGATGACATTGTTCCTCATGCCGGTCGTCTACTCGATAATTCACAAGAACTCTGACAAACGCGCGGCAAAAGCGCGTGAAAGACGCGAAAGAATCGCCGCGGGCATGGGACGCGCGAAAATGATAATCGCCGCGCAGAAAGATTTTGAGCGTGAGATAAATGAAAACACCGGCACGGAGGATGTATGAACAGGGTAGAAATAATCGCGAACAGATCAGTAGAAGAAAATATACTGGAGGCTCTGGCAAAGGAAGAAGCCGGAAAGCATTACTCGAAAATTCCCAACCTGTACGGGGTCGGCGCTTGCGGCCCCCGCATGGGGGACGCGGTCTGGCCGGAAGAAAATTTCGCGCTTATCATCTGGTGTGAAGATGAAGAAGCGCAGGCAATTAAACGCGCCATCGCATCGGTAAAGGAAAAATTTCCGGGAGAAGGAATAAAACTTTTCGGACTAAACTGAGGCTGCTTTAAAACTCTTACCGGTTTTGGAACAGCCCAGGCCGAAAAGATTTTAATTATTTATTTCAACGTCCATTTTGGATTGCAGGCTCTGCTGGATATATTTTCGTATTTTCGCGCGGACTTCGGATTCGACTTTCTGGGTGAAAAGTAATACATAAATTTTATCGCCGGTGGAGCCGCCTTCTCTTGAGCCGAATACAACGCTTTCTACCCTGAGAAGCTGGCTTTGAAGACGCAGTTGTATATCGCTTAAAAGCGTGTTTTTGGGATAGTTGGGATCCTGCTCAAAAACACACGACACGCCCACGACGCTGATGTCCTTTAAAACGCCGTTTATATACTCGCCGTTATGCGGAATATTTATAACGGCGTTCGCGTCGGGGGCGAGAGCGGCGCGCAGATATTTTCGCCGCCCTTTCACATTTACTTTGATCAAATTTTCAATTACAGGTTCTGTGCATTTGCTCATGTCATGCTTTAACGCGAAGAACCCGCATGTAACAAGCGACGATTTAATCATTCTATCGCGTAACTCATCATCCGGTTTGGAAGAAAATACTCCGAAATCAAGCTTGGGACAAGCGGATTTTATGCCGCTTATCCATTTTTCCCATTCACTGGCGGCCATTCCCTCGTCCATATTAATAAAAACAACGGAATCGGACATTTTTTTTAACGAACGCAAAAGCCGCGAATGATCCTTCGCGGTGTACACTTCATATTCCTGCTGCACCAATTCATTCATAATATGATTTTGAATAGAATTTGTGGGAAAAAGAAAAAATATTTTCCTTCCGGTTATATCAGACGATACATTATTATTTTTGCTGTTTTCGTCACTCATAATTCTTTGTTATCTGAAACTAATCAATTCCATTTCAAAAACAAGAAAACTGTTGGCGGGAATAACCCCTCCAACCGCCCTGTCGCCGTAACCAAGTTCAGGCGGAATTATAACAAGTCTTTTCTCGCCCGCTCTCATTTGAAGAACGATTTCATCCCACCCTTGAATAACCCTTCCGGTTCCGGCGGCAAACTCAATCGGTCTTCCCCTGTTGGCGGAACTGTCAAAAACAGTGCCGTTAAGAAGCCTGCCTGTGTAATGAACGCTGACATTATTTCCGCGCGCCGGTTGATTGCCGGTTCCCTGCCTTTGGATGATATAGTAGATGCCGGACGCTGTCCGCTGCGCGTTGGGATAATCGGCGGCGATTTGATCGATGCTTCTCTGACGCTGATTCTGCGAATCCCTTTCGACCGCGGCTCCGGCTTGCGCGAGCAGCCTGTCAAAATTTTCCTGATCCGCTCTGAACGCCAAGGCGGCTTGCCCGTTGCGGACAATTGTTATCGACTGAATCCTGTCTCTCTGCCTCGTTGTATTAACGATGTTCTGCCCCTGAACGACATAGCCGAAAACAGTATGCCGCCCGTCCAGATGCGGCGTAGGCGCAATGGTGATAAAAAACTGGCTGCCGTTAGTGCCGGGACCCGCGTTTGCCATCGAGAGGACGCCGGGTCTGCTGTGCCTTAGCTCGGGATGAATCTCGTCAGGAAACTGATAGCCCGGTCCGCCCGAACCTGTTCCAAGAGGGCATCCGCCTTGAATCATAAAATCCTGAGGATCGCCGTTTGCCCGGGAAATTACCCGGTGAAAAGTCAGCCCGTCATAAAAACGCCTGCCTCTGTGGTTGTCCATCCTGCCCTCGGCAAGGGCGATAAAATTACAAACCGTAAGAGGCGCTCTCTGATATTCAAGCTGAACGATAATCTCCCCCCGGTTGGTCGTAATCCGCGCAAAAATTCCATCGCCCAGATTCTGGGCATCGACTGTTTCTGTAGCGCTCAAAATAAGTATAACTCCCATTAATATTAGTATTGATGATTTAAGGTTTTTCATGGTGGTATTATAGCATAAATTGGAATAAAACGCTAGGGGCAGTATAAGATGATTTTAACCATTGCATGAGAAATTATTAACAAGAACAACGTGTCTTCCGCGCTGTTTTAAAAAACATATTGCAGTGAAACACCAAATTTATAGCTATTCATTTTATAGTTTTGATTATCTGATACCATAGACGACGAAATACTGATATTATTGGTACTCGCCAGAACAACTAGATGAATACCGATTAAAAAATGATTGTTAACAATGTATACAGGAGAAATATAAAATCCGCCAAAAGCAAAATCATAACCAAAATGAAAATGAAAATTATTACCTCCAATAATTCCGTATGGAGCAATTATTCCATCCATAGGTAAGCCGAAATCACCTGTTATACTGAATAACACTGGAGAGAAAGCCATTTCAAAGCCAAATCCATAATAAAAATTACTACTTGAAGAAAATAAAAACCTAAAGTTAAATAATGGCATTATTTCAAAGTATGTCCCACTGTCAGTGTAAGTGAAAGTTGTTCCATTCATATAGGTATAGGTCATTGTATCTTCAAGTGATGCAATACCGAAAACTGCTCCCATTGAGAATTTAAAACCAGCGAGATTTTCCGTATTGGAATTATCCTGCCTGACGTTCTGTTGAGCCTGCCGGTTATCTCTGCCGGATTCTCTTTCATTTGAATCTCTTGAGCTGGAAACAAAACTAAGGGAGGCAGGCGGACCAATTTTATATTCAAGATTAATAACAGGACCCGGCGTTCTAATCCACCAACTTATACCCGGTAAATCTCTCGGCGGATAGACATGGGTTTGCCTGAGCGACAACATTACACCTTCATCAGTTTCTTCCATCGTAATTGTTCCGGCTAAAAAATTCCTTCCGTTAAGCATGGCAATCCATACATCGCCGCCGAATGTAAAATTTAAATTGTTCCCCGCTACCGCCACGGCAGGTAACCTGTTCAACGCCTGTTGTAATAAATTTGCTTCGCCAAGCACAGGGACAGCCGGCACAGCCGCGGACGCAGGTGCAGACGCAGCCGGGGAAGAAGGCGTTCCCGGCCTGGCGGGAGGCTGTCTATCCGGCCGCTGCTGCGGCGGATCAGCTTGAACATTATCCTGACTAACCGAGGGGACAGAGCTAATAATTTCCACAGTACCGTTTTCGTATCTTATAGAAAGAACGTTATTTCTGGGAATGACAATAACGGGCCCGTCCAAATGGTTAAATCGAAGATACCTAATTTCCGAATTAGATAATTCAGTGACTTTCGCCTCAATTATGCTTCCGTCTCTCAGAATAATCATATCCTGCGCGTAGACAGCAAAAATATTGCTTACAAATACAAAAATGATAGTGAAAAAGATATTTTTATTCATCGAATAACCTCCGGCTCAATTAAGGCTTGTATTAGTTATTTATAATGTTTTTTTCTAACTTTGTAAAGCATTTATCAATGTTTTATATGATATTTCATGGTGTATACTTTTTTATACACCACAAATATGTGTATTTTTACTCATTTTTGTAAATAATCTTGAGAAACACAAATAAAAGGAATATTTGGAATTTATTTATTTTTCACTCAACCGAAAAATTAACAGTCTGCTCTTCCCCGCCGCTGCGGACATAAAGGGAATTGCTTCCCCTTACGCGCGGCAGAAAAAACGTAAAAGGCCTGTTTACGTTAAATGACACGCCGTTATGCGTTACGTGCAATACGCCGCTGCCGCCGCCGATTACCTCAACCGGGATTTCATCGTTTTGAAGAGCCGGGCTTGACAGGTATACAAAGCCGCCGCGCGGATTTAAGATTTCAAGCGGGCTTGATGAATAATCAAGAGAGCCGTATCTTACGGACGAATTAAACCAGCTTTGGTATTCGGCAGGGTAAGTTGTTTCACTTCTGCCGTTTACGATTCTGTGCCACGAGCATGCCCTCCTTTCTTCGTCAGGGTGCACATATTCATTGATGATAAAAAGACAGGCATTCGACGGATCCATTCCCGACACAGCGCAGATCCTTCTTACATTCCATTCTCCCGGCACGGGAAAATCAAGCTGTGTGTCCGCGTAATTAGTTCTATGGAGGACATTCAATGTATCGCGCACAATCGCCGCCGGTACAGAGCTTCCTGTCTTGTCAAGGACAGTCTCTCCCGTGAAGTTACCCATCCACACTCCGACTGTATATTTCATTGTCGCTCCAAGAGCCGCGATGTTTTGATATTGATTCGATGTTCCTGTTTTGAATATGGCGGGAAATGTCGTTCTGAAATTCCTTCCCATCCCGAAAGCCAGAACTCTCGCGCTTGAATCCGATAAAAATGAACAGACAAGACGCGATGTATCTTCGGCGAAAATTCTCACAGCGTTATTTGTAATTGATCCATTATTTACTTTTCTTTTATTTCTGTTCATTGATCTTTCTGCACCGTTATCTGACATTTCCCATGTCAGTGGCATATATATTCCATCGCGCGGAAAAACGCTGAATGCCCGCGCAAGCTCAAAAAGACTGACAGGAGCGTTTCCCAAAGCAAGCCCCAATCCCGCGTCTCCCGCGGAGTTTTCAACCGAGTCAAAACCGAGCGATAAAAGAAGCTGCGTATAATTCCTAACGCCGAGCCTGTAGAGCAGATACACTGCCGGAATATTCAAACTTGATGCGAGAGCCGCGCGGAAAAGAACAGGTCCGTTGAAACGGTTGTTGAAATTCTGCGGTATGTAAATTTCACTTTCGCCGAAGGTCATCGGCACGTCGGCGATGACCCCTGACGGGTAAAAACCTTTTTCCAGAGCCATCGCGTAAAGGAACGGTTTCATGCTGCTTCCCGGCTGATTCAACGCAAGCACGCCGTCAATCTGCCCGGCAGCGTCCTCATCGAAAAAATCCGCGCTTCCCACCCATGCGAGTATTTCTCCGGTTTCATTGTCTATCACAATCGACGCTCCGTTTGTTATGCGCGATGAATAGTACATTGTTACATTGCCCGCGATTTTGTCCTCAAGGTAATTTTGAAGATCAATATCGATTGATAAACGCATCTCGCCTGAAGCAGGCCGCCGGTTTTCTGAATCAATTATACGGATAAGGTGGGGCAGTTCAAACGGATATTGAAAGCGGCGCGCCGATGAAAGCGCGAAACTCCAGTCATGCCCGTCAATCTGCGCAAACAGCGGATATTTCCGCGCCAGCCTTTTGTTAGCTGCAAATTTTGACTGCAGCTCAGACGCGGCCGCTAAACAATTTTCCTTATAATCAAGAGGATTGTAAAAACCGGGACGCCTCGGTATCACAGCAAGACAGAAAATTTGCGCTGGAGAGAGCGTGTCCAATTCACAGGAAAAAAAAGTCCGCGCCGCCGAAGCCGCGCCTTCCGCGCCGAAACCGAATGGAAGAGATTCAAGGTACATCTGTAATATTTCATTTTTTGAAAAACGCGCTTCAAGCCGCAGAGCGTTAAACGCTTCGGCGATTTTTTGATTTATCGTCTGTCTTCGCGGCGGCCGGTACTCTGCCGTGGTACTGGAAGCGTCATTTATTAACCGCGCAAGCTGCATCGTAATTGTAGATGCTCCGCTTACTCTTCTGCCTCCGGCGGTATTTTGGTATAACGCCCGAAAAACAGAAAAAAAATCAACGCCGATATGGCTGAAAAATCTTTTATCTTCGGCGAAAACAAAAACATCTTTTACAGAACGCGGAATCTCCCGCGCCTTCTCCCTTCGCAGCCCCTCCCCAACAGGCGTTATCTGCAATAATATCCCGTAACGGTCATAATAGCGGACACTAAAAGGCCGTGTTTGAAAATCACGTAACTGCGGATAAGGCAAAAAACGCAGTAAAATAAATGATACTAAGATGGACGCTATTAAAATCGCGGCAATGTAGAAAATTTTATTTTGTATAATCTTCAATAGGGGATTAGGGACTGGAGATCGGGGACTAGGGTTATTGTTCGCAAGCAACATGATATTCAACTTGTATTATCCTAATCCCTAACCCCTATTCCCTAGTCCCTAATCCCTAACCCCTACTCTATTGTATATATCATTCCCCTGCTTCTGCCGAAAATCTCACTCTCGTACATACACTCAGCTTGAGCGGGCGGCGTCGGGTACACTCCTCTTCTTACAGCCCGGAACAGGAAACTGACATTTGACTCTCCCCTATTAAATTGATCCCAGAAATATTGTATCTCGTTATCCATAATCACCTGATGGCTTAACCATGATCCCCTGTGTTCATTTTCATTTCCGCGCATGTCATCATAGGAAGCTGTTGTTACAAAAGCCATGTCAAGAATTTCCGCGCCGGATGGAACAGGAACGCGGAGAGCAAGATAGGTTCGATCCCTTGTCGAAGATACTCTCACATTCGCGCGGTATGTTTTTCCGCTTTCAAGCGTTGAACCTGTAATTTCACTGCCGGTGTTTAAATCCGCGACTGTAAGGAACACTCCAAGACCTTCATCGCGTAACGACTGAAGCTCTGATGGTATCGCGTAACGCAATGATGCGGTGTAATAAATGTTTCCGGTTCCGTTACGTGTAAAATCCAACTGCTGCATATTATCACGCGGAAGCCTTGATAAAAGCGGATCGGAAAACTCCATTGTCCGCGTAACAGGTTTTGCGCTTAACCCCCTGAAAACGCCCTGTAAAAGTTCGTTGGCTCCCATAACTATTTTTGCGTTTACATCAATATTTTGAAGATTTTCCGCTCTGATTAACGCGTCTACAGCGCATAACACGCGGACAATTACAGCGGTGCTTTCCCAAAGCCCTGTTATGTGCACCCATCTTCCCGCGCTTGAACGTTCATTGTTTAATAATGTGTATAAAAGGCGCGTGTTTATTTCATCTCCGGTATATTGATCGGCGAAAAATTGCAAGGTAAGCGCCAACTGCTCGACTTTCCCGCCGTAGTAACTGTAGCGCTGATTCTCCATCGGGTCAGTGAGATCAACGCCTCTTGCTGTCATGCGGATCAGGTTCCGCAGACGCTGCGCTGTAGCGGCGGCGTCACTCTCGCGTCCAAGTTCACGGTAAGCCATTCCGATAAACGCAAGTACAGATGGATCAACATTATTACGCCTCAGGATTTCAGCTAACCTTGAAGGATCAATTCTCTCGCCGAGCAGTGTCATAACATATAACATATAACTTTGCAGGTATGATTGGTAAACAAAATTGGCAGCGTTGTTTTGCAAATTCGACATTAGCTGAAATTCGCGGTTAAGGTAAGTAATCAATGATCTTATATTGACAGATGACGGAATATTGAATCCTTTTGACTGCGCGATACCGATAATGTGCGCAATTCTCAAACTTACATAAAAATCTCCTCTTGTGCCGGAAGGCCAGTATGGAAAACCTCCGTTTGACATCTGAAGAGTACCCCAGTATCTCATCTCGTTTTCTATCACGCGGCGCGGATCTGCGATGTTCGCCGCCATGTTAAAGGAATCGAGGTATTCAGAAAAAACAACAAGAGGCATAAGGAAAGAAGTCCGCTGTTCAAGGCAGCCGTAGGGATAATTAAAAACATATGTTACGGCGCTTTCAAGCAGACTTAATCTCGTGGCGTCTAACGTTAGTGAAAGGCTTCCAACACCGTTATCCGCAAATGATGGTATGACAAAACCTTCGCTCGCCGACTGTCCTGTAACGGTTCCTGTAGTTGTAACAGTTTCCATGACATACGGATGTTCAATTATCATCTCACGGACAAGGCGCTCATTTAAAATATTAGAATTAACGGTAAAGTTTAGCGTAACATTCCCCTCTTTAACGGCTCCAACATCAAAATATACAATGGAATTCTGCCCGCTTCCTACCGTTACGCGCTTTTCAAAAGCTCCATCTACAAACGCCTGTCCCGCAGGTTTTGCCATGCCGCTTTGCTCGTCTCCGGTATTCGGCGGACCGATGTCAAGCCTGACTGTCACGGAATGTGAAGCTGAATCAAGATTGGTGATCAGTACACCGGCTTCGGCAGTATCGCGTTCTCTCAGGCGGCGCGGTACAAGTTCGCGCACATTGATTCTGTTTTGCGCGGCGATTTCGCTTTCACGCAGAGCGAAAAGATCTCCGCGCACTCCGAAAACAGTTACGCGGTATGTTGTAAGATTATCAGGCAGCCTGAATGTATGCGTTACGCGCCCATCAGCGCCCGTTACAAGCATCGGCTCAAAAACAGCGGTGGGGTTAAAATCGCTGCGCTCCTCGATCTTGCTGCCGCCGGAATCGCCGCCTACGCGGTTGGCGATATTGTAAGTGACAGGATCCATCAAAAGAGAACGAGAATCTCCTCCCGAAGCGTAGAGCATGAAATTTCCGCTGTTGTAAAAATGTTCAACAGGATCGGGAACATGATAATTGATCAGATCGAGCACACCCCTGTCAACAGCCATCAGTGAAAGTTCCGCGTTTGGAAGAGGCCTTCCATCCCTTGACGCGGTAAGCGTCATCGTCACTTCATCACCAGGTCTGTATACCCTTTTATCGGTTTGAATATTAACGGAAAATGCCCTCGTGCGCATATTTACGTTAAGACGCGTTACTCCGAAAAACGAGTTTGGTTTATCAAGGTCGGGCGTTCCATACTCGTGCACAGGAGGCCCAGATCTTACAGAGTAAGAAGAAACCGCGACATAAACAATTGGCACATAGTTACGCGCAATCGGTATCTCTAAAACAGAAACGGATTCTCCTATAAACTTGACTTCTTCCGTGTAAATACCGTCTCTTTCGACCGTTATAAGATAGTGTCCGCGCGGAAGTGAACTTTGAAGCAGAATTCTCGCTGTTTCTCCGGGTTCATATACATCCTGATCGGGAACAAGGCGAAGCTCGGTCGGGTTATTCATATTCCAGTAACCGCCCGATCCTGTGACATAAAAATTCATTTCTGTAAGAACTGTTCTTCCTTCCATATCCTTTGACGTTACGCGCAATATATGATAACCTGCCGCGGATGGTTTTACGGTTATCGTTCCTCCCTGATTATTTATATTGATCATCTGAACGCTGTCCGTTATCTGCACAGATGTATATTCATCATTTATATAACCGCTTACTCCCCTCTGCTGAACACGCCTCCACTCTTCGCGGATTAATTCAACTTTTATTTTACCGGCTTCATCTCCGCTCTGAAGGAAAAACCTGTTACCCGAAACGCTTCCACCGGAGGTATTTACAATAATGTAATTACTTGTAAATTCCTCCCCCGCGCGTTTAAATCCCGTGCTGCTCTGTTTTAACCCGATGTAAAAACTTGCCGGGTGCGCCATCACAGTGCGGTAAGCCGTAACCATCTGGTTTCCCATGTCAGTTACGCGCGCTTCCGCCTGATAGTAATAAGGCGCTCCTGTAACAAGACTTGATGTTCTCTGGCTGATCGACGCGTTACCCTGCCCGCCTAACATTCCGTTAGCTGAAGATATATGGCGTTTACTGTCCCAAGCGTGCAGCGGACCGAAAACAAAACCGCGGAGCGCCGCGCCCGACGGCTGAAACACAGCCATCTCCTGAAACCACGCGCTTTCCCATGACGCGCCGGATAAACTTCCTCCCGAAAGATAACTCGCGCGTAAAGTCATATTGATATCATCACCGAGAATAACTGCTTCAGGCGGAGATGAAAGAGCGGCCTGAAATCTGAGCCGTTCAAAAAATGCGACCGTTATGGGAATAACGCCGACTGTCTCATCAATTTCTTCCTGACCGTCAAGCCGTTTGTAAACAAGCCTGTAATCGCCGGGCTCAAGGTCTTCCGGTACGTTAATCGATCCGAAAAAACTTCCCGATTCCGTAGTAATTCCGTTAATAGAGGCTATTTTTACCGGTCTGTATGAGTTTTCTTCAAGAATGACAGTGTAGGGACCGTTGTACAACGCGTACATTCCAAGTACATTGGAACGATCAACGCCGCGAAATGTGATGATCTCACCCGGTTTATAAAGGCCGCGGTCTGAAAAAATAAACGCGATAGGCTTAATTTCCTCCGAAGCCTGCGGATTATACGACTGAACGTTAAAACGCCATGTGTTATGCGAAACAGGAGCGAACATTGCTCTGTCTCCGTCTTTTTCCGCGAATACAACAGGCGTCCTGTGATTATCATTTGCGTTTAACGTATTATCCCTTAAAACAGATGACGCTAAATTGATAACCGCAAGGCCGTTTCTGCCTGTTATCCCTTGCGCGTAACTTTCTACATCGGATAAATCAGCTTTTAACTCAACCTGCGAGTTAACAAGAAGTTTTACCGCGGCTCCTTCTACAGGATTTCCTGTCGAAAGGCTTGTCACAAGAACAACAACCTTGTTAAACGCGTAACGTACCGTTAAACCGAGATCCGTTACCTGCAATACCTGAGAACTGGTTTGATTTCTTGTTCCGCTTATATATGTTCCGTCTAACTGCCTTTGATTTGTCAATAACTCAACATTGCTTCTAAAATATACAAATCCCCTGCCGTTTCTATTAAGATACTGCGACAGATCAATTAATTCAAAGTACCTTGTATTTGGTATTTCGCTTCTCAGCGGAATTTGAGAAATATTTGATATATTTCTGTTCCTTGAGTTAATTAATGGATTGTTATCAGTTATCAGCGTGTAATAAGAATTATTAGTGATATTCTGATACTCAAAAATATAACGCGGCGGAAACTGCGCTTCGAGCATTACGTGCGATCTGTAATCAGGAAAAACAATTGATCCTGAAGGAGGAGGAGCGGGAGGCACTGTTATATCGCATGTGTAAGGAGAAGAGAGTCTTCTCCCGTAAATATCTTCCACGCCGGCGGCGATAGTAATTTTGAACTTGTCTCCGTAATCAACCGGCAAGTTAAAAATTCGCAGCACATTACCGTACGCCTCGATATTTTCGTTTCCGATATTCATGACAGGCTGCGTACTTACTTTCCCCTGAATACTTTCCTCGTTAAGACCGTGGCTGAATGTAATCTCAACAAGGTTTCCATACCGCCCGTAACCCGCTCTTCGGCTATGATCTGTAATATTGAAAGGTCCCGGCGTCCTAAAGCTGAATGACTGATCCGCTTCCGTTCCGCGGCTTCCTCCCCGCGATCTTGCTCCCCTTTTCAAAGTAACGCTTACCTGCGTATTGAAATCAACGGCGGATTGCAGACGCGCGGTAACTTTATAATCATCATCCTGCCTTAGTGAAAATGTTTTTGATATTCCGTTAGCTGCAATATTAATGTATTGATTCAAATCGGACGCGGTGACAGGATAATTAAATTGTATACCGATCTGCTCTGCCGCAGGCGGAGGTACATTATCGTTATAAAAACGAAAACCGGTTCTCTCCCTGTACTCCTCGCCGGGGATAACATTTCTTATACTAAGCGTTTCTGTGACAAAAGTAAAAACTCTTTCGCCGGAAATTGTATTTCCGCTTAATGACGATGCGTTAGGCGCAACTGTAATGGTGTACACCTGCTGTGCGCGGCACGGCTCTTCTCCTTCAAAACTTAAAAAACTTGTCCCGTACCATCTAAAGGCTCCTTTAATCGGCGGGTTTATGCTTACTAAACGCGATGTTGCGCTTCTCTCTCCAAGGCTTTCTAGCGCAGTCATAGGTTGTGAAAAAATTACGTAGATGGAAGGACGTTGAATCGCGGATGAATAATCTCCCCTCGGCCCCCAATCGATCACCGTAAGCGCTTCGCCGCTTCCGCTTTGTAACTGCCCTTCTCTTCCTCTCTCCTGAGCTAAACGAATTTCCTGAATCCGCGCGGCTTCCCGCACAGGATCATAATAAACAGTCTGATATTCTGATAAAGCCCTGATACCGCCGCCCGCGATTTCTCCCTGTCCCGATCCTGCCGCAGAGCCGGAAAGTTCAGAAGCGTCTAATGTTTGCGCGTCATTTAATGGTTCCGCTCTCAGCGGTCTGTAATCAAGATTAAAAGCGGCTTCGATAGCGGCGTTATTCGCAAGCTGCCTTACAATACGGCTTATACCAATATGGCGTGTAGTTGTATTCCCGCTCGTGAAGGCTTGCTCGCCCGGAGGCATTGCAGGAATTTCCGCCGATGATTCATTATCTTTACAGCTAATACCAAAAAGAAAAATAAATAATAAAATAATAATAGTTAACTTTTTCATTTCAAATATATTTTTACATAAAAATTAATTTTTCGCAATCACTTTATTTTTTCATGTTACGGTTAAATTCTTTACCCATTTTTCCTTACGCAGAAGATGCCGCGCGATTATCACTTTAATAATATCAGTCAGTTTGAGAAGCGCGAACATCGGCACAGGCGCGAGAGTTGTGAACAACGAAAGAATGACAGCTCCCGGAGAAAAAAGAATAACATTGACAGATACATCGACATACATTCCGAGCGCGGTGTCTCCTCCGGCGCGTGAAACCGCGAACTGAACATTGAGGTAAGACCACAACGGAAGATACGCGAGTATCACGCAGACAAGCCCGAAGCAGTTTGCCCTTGCCTCCGCGCTGAGATTCTGAAACACAAGCGGGATTAATCCTGAAATTAAAAACACACCCGGGATCGCCAGAGCAAGCCCTGCGGCGACTCCGCCCCACTTGAGCCACACAGCGCGATCACGCGCTTCGTCAAGTTTTCCGGCTCCGAGTGCGCCGCCTACAAGAATGCTCGACGCGATCCACAATCCGCCGAAAAGAAGAAAGAAAATATTAGCGATTGTCCAACCCGCCGCCATTCCCGCGACAACTTCCGCGCCTCCCCTCCTGTTGTACATCGCTATCATCAATGTCTCAGAACCGATCCACGATAACTCCGACGCGAAAATCATCGCGGACTTGCCGAAAATTTCCATAATCAATTTTTTCTTTATTTGAAAAAGTCTTTTAATATCAGCGAAAAACGGCGCTTTCAAACACGCCGCGACTACAAGAAACGCCGATGCTTCAAGTATGCGCGCGATCAAAGTGGAAATCCCCGCGCCAACGACTTCAAGACGCGGCGCGCCGAGATTGCCGTAAATTAAAACCCAGTTCGCGAATGTGTTGATCACTGTAGCGGACGCGGAAATGATGAGCGGAATTTTCGGCTTCGCGATTTCTCTGAAACTCGATCCGATGGATAACGAAACAGCCATCGGAATAAAAGCCCACGAAACAATCCGCAGGTACGTTGATCCCACAACGGCGATTTCTGATCGCGCCGCGTTATCAATTGTAAGAGCGCCGAGAAGAACATGAGGAACCGCGCGGCAAACAGTAAAACAGCAAATTGAAACGCTTAACGCGAAAAGAATTTTAAAACTGTACGCGTCTTTCATGCCGTCAGGATCATTCGCGCCGTTGAACTGCGCGATGTAAATGCCGCCCGCCATACATATCGTATTAACGATGACGATAAAAATAAAAACAATGTGATTGGTAATATTGACGGCCGCCATGCTGACATCGCCCAAACCGGCGACCATAAAGTTGTCGATCAAAGAGACCATGCTCATGATCAATTGCTGAAGCATGACAGGAAGCGCGATAGCAAGCGCTTGTTTATAAAAAGACCACGGACCGATACGGCGGCGAAGCCACAACATTTTGTACTCCTCTTTTACATTCTGTATTATTGCCGTAGGTTGTCAAGTGCCGCATTGACAGTTACCTGATATAACAGTTACATTATTAACATGAGTGAATACCTGATAAACGGCGGAATTCCGCTTAACGGGACGATAAAAGTCAGCGGGAATAAAAACGCCGCGCTTCCCTGCATCGCGGCCGCGTTGTTAACTGACGAGCCTGTCACATTACGCAACATTCCCGATATTGAGGATGTGCACGTTATGCTTGATGTTTTTACCGCTCTTGGAGGAGAAGTCCAAACGCCCGAAACAAATGTATATAAACTTCATTTAAAAAATATTAAATCATCGGAAATCCCTGCTGAACAGGCAAAGAAAATTAGAGCGTCAATTTTATTCGCAGGTCCTATTTTAGCGCGGACAGGAAAAACAATTCTTCCGCCCCCGGGAGGCGATGTTATCGGACGGCGGCGGCTGGACACGCACTTTCTCGTTCTTACAGAGCTGGGCTCAAAAGTAAAAACCGGCGAGACTTTTACTTTTACAGCAAAATCTCTTAACGGCGCGGATATTTTTCTTGATGAGGCTTCGGTAACCGCTACGGAAAACGCTGTAATGGCGGCAGTCCTCGCAAAAGGTAAAACAATTTTAACTAACGCCGCGAGCGAGCCGCATGTGCAGGATCTTTGCATGATGCTTGTTCAGATGGGAGCAAAGATTGACGGAATCGGTTCAAACATTCTTACCATTAATGGTGTAAAAAAACTTTCCGGCTGCGATTTTACTATCGGCCCTGATTTTATGGAAGCAGGATCATTTATCGGTCTTGCCGCCGTTACAGGCGGAGACCTTCACATTGAAGGCGCTCGTCCCGCCGATATGCGCCCCGCGAAAGTCGCGTTCGGAAAACTCGGCATCTTCTGGGCGCACGAAGGCGCTGTCATACACGTTCCAAAAAATCAAAACATGGAAGTAAACCACGACCTCGGCGGAATGATCCCAAAAATTGACGACGCTCCCTGGCCCGGTTTCCCGCCCGATCTTTTAAGCATTGTAATTGTTGTAGCCACTCAGATAAAAGGCACAGTATTGGTTCACGAAAAAATGTACGAGTCGCGTATGTTCTTTGTCGACAAGCTTATTGGAATGGGCGCGAGAATTGTGTTATGCGATCCTCACCGCGCTGTTATCTCAGGCCCCGCAAAACTGCACGGCTCTGAACTTATCAGCCCCGATGTCCGCGCCGGAATGGCAATGCTTATCGCCACCATGTGCGCCGAGGGAAAGAGCGTTATACGCAATGTGTACCAGATTGAAAGAGGCTATGAACATCTGCCGGAAAGACTCGCGAGTCTCGGCGCGAAGATTGAGAGGACGGAGTGAAGTTATAAGAAATTTTTTAATGATACTATATGATACAAATTTATTAATGGATTTTTTTTCTTCTTTTAAATATTATAAATACCAATGTTAATACGATTGATGTAATTATCATCACGTAATTATTAATATCCCATCCACATCATCTGCTCTTTACAAAAAAAGATTTATATTTATTCAATATGCCTTCAATAAATGCGCCGAGACTCATAAAAAGTAAATCTAAAATGTCAAATGTTCCGGGAGTATTTTCAAAAAATTGGCTTAACTCGATGACAGCTCCGATTATATAAAAACATATTACATATATTTTTTGTTCCCTTAATTTGTAAAACCAGATAAATCTTAAGAATAAAATTCCAGATACAAACCACAGCATATCAGGAAAATTAAACATTAGTATACCGGAAAAAAAAGACGGTTTAAGCTGTATACATACTGTTTCGGCAAACTCGGGTTTTGGAATCCAATTAAACAGAATAATATTATTAAGATCTCTGAAAAAAAAGTATATGCACAAACCCGCGATCAAAAACAACAACGACATTAAGCCGTTAATTAATCTTTTCCTGTCCAAATAAATACCTGCCGAAAAATTCCTTTTATCCCGCCAGCATCCCGGCAATCGCCGGAAACGAAATAAAATTACCTATCATTCCGCCAAAGCTGGAAAGAAAAAATACTAAAAGCGCTTTTGTTATTCTGTTGCGGTAAACGCCTTTAATGCTTGTTGAGTCTTCCGTTATATGCTGAACATCCGAGACTCGCGGCCTTCGGAACGTTATCTGAACAAGGCCGGAAAATATTCCAACGCCGATAAACGGGTTAAGCGTCGCAATAGGCGCTCCCAGAAACGAAACAATTACAGCTAACGGATGAGCGAGAGCGATGATAGAACCAAGAGCGGCGAGAGAACCGTTCCACAGCATCCACCTTGCGATCATCACAAAGCCGACATCCGCGCCTTTGCCGATAAATCCTGCGGCAATAAGGGCGATGATCGCGGCGGGAACTATAAAGCCCGCGGCTTTGGACATGAAACCAGGAGGCGGAATTACATCAAGTGCGCTTACATCGGCGGTTTCTTCGCCGCGGCTTAGTTTTTCCAAATGATCTGTCATTCCCTGCATATGCCCCGCGCCGACAACCGCGGCGATCTTTCGCGGCGGCGTTTCAGACGGCGCCACTTCAGGCAATGATGTCCAGATTTTCGCGGCAAGATAACGATCGCGCTCATCAATTAAAACGGTTTTTACAGGAGGCAGATACTCGGCAAGCTCGTTCATCATTCCGTCAAGCTCGCTTTTGTTTTTCAACTTTTCAATTTCTTCTTCGCTGAGTTTTTCATTTGTAAAGGCAGATGCAAGAAGAGATGACAGCAGTTTGGTCTTGCTCCATAAGCCGCATTTCGCCCATGCCCGCCGCAATGTCGTGTGCACCTCACGGTCGCAGAGGCTGTATGGAATTCCCATCTCCTTCGCCGTCTCTACCGCGATCTTCATCTCATCGCCGGGTTTTACCCCAAGCTCGTTCCCGAGGCGGCGTTGAAAACTAGAAAGGACAAGATTCGCGATTAATAAAAAACCTTTACCTTCTTTAAAAACTTTCCCCAGATCGAGTTTTTCCCACGTGTCATTTTGCGTAATGGAATTATAACGCGCCTGATCCAGTTCCACGCAGACCATGTCCGGTTTTTCATCGCTGATAATTTTTTTTACTTCTTCAATACTTTCGCGCGAGACATGCGCAGTGCCGATCAATTTAAACTCTCTGCCATTAAGAGTAATTGTAGTTGTGTTGTCGTTCATTACTGAGCCCTCAGTCCAAGTCCGCGCTGCGCGAGTACAAATTCATTAATCCGCCATTCAATGGAAGCGACAGCGTCAAGTTCCTGTACCATCATGTAATATCTGTTCGCGAGATTTACGCTTCCCCTAATGTCGTAATAGGAAGCCAGATAAAAAAGCATCCGCGACTTGGTATATATATTTGTTTCTCTCTCAATTCTGATCGCGACATCAGCGTCCCCGTTTAAATCATGCAGCATTCTTAAAATAGCGTAATCCATTGAATCTCTGGGAGCTGTGCGTATCACCTGCGCTAAAAACTGTCTTGGATCTGTCTGCCTTCCGGCGCGCATCCAGTTAAGCGCGGCAAGTATGGCGTAATTATATTCGCGCGGCGCCTGCCTGTAAGCGTCAAGAAAAGCGTCTCTTGCTCCTGCCCACTGCCTGTTCCTCATCCTTATCACTCCAAGCGCTTCAAATCCAAAATAATAATCCGGTCGCAGTCTTGTCAAAGTAATATAATCACGTTCCGCGCCTTCATAATCGCCGGCCTCGTCTTTTAAGCCCGCGCTGTAAACATACGCCATAAAAATATTAGGATCAATGTCAATCGCTCTGTTAAAATCGACAAGCGCGAGTGTTCTGTTATTCATTTCCATCAGAACAAGACCGCGGTCAACTAAAACCCAGTAATTATCAGGTTCGATATGAAGAGCGTCATTTAAATCATCAAGAGCGTCATTTAAAAATCCCGCCCCGTTGTAAAGCCTTGCTCTCTCGTGCAGCGGTCTTGCCCAGTCGGGGTGTATGGTGATGGCGTGGTTCAAAAGCCGTTCGGCGTTTCTCGGCTCTCTGTTATAACGGTACACTGACGCGCGCCCCACAAGAGCTTCGCCGTTGTCGGGATCGGCGGCGAGCGCTCTGTCAAAATAACCGGCGGCGACGCGCAGGTTTCTGTTTCCAAGACTGATGTTTCCGAGGTCGTTGAGCGCTCTTACATGCGCCGGATTAATCGACAGGATTCTTTCAAGAAAATTGCGCCTGTCTCTGTCCCTGTTGTCAATCATAGCGGCATCCGCCAGCACCATGAGCGCGTCCGTATTATTACTTTGAACCGCCAGAATATCATTCGCTATGCGTCTTGAGTCTGTTGTCCTTCCGGCGGAATTTAAAATTACCGCTCTCATGATGCGGACTTCGGTTTTTTCCGTTTCTTCGGGCGGCAGAGAGTTAAACAATTCAAGCGCGGATGCGAAATTCCTTTGAGACAAATACCCGGAAATTTCGTTAAAAACCGCCTGTGTGTTGCTTTCCTGACAAAAAACAGATGCAGAGAGCAAAAGAATCAGTGAAAAGAAAATCACGGCACGCGGAGGATATAAACGTTTATCCGCCAAAAAGCAAAGAGATTTTTCCGCCGGTCTTCCATACATATTATCATTCATGCTAGTATATATTATATAATATTTAAGAAACCGGCAAGTTACGCCAAAGTAACACAGGTTTTGAGAGGTTAAGACAGAAATGAGAAAAACACTGGCAACGCGGATAATCGTTCTTACAATATCGTATTGCGTCGTGTTTTGTGTTCTGGTGCTTGTACAATTTTCCAGCAAAGGGAACTTTACCCTTTCCGCCGGCGCAATGACCGTCAGGGGGCGTTATTTTCAGGAGAGGCTTGTTTCGCCCGTGCAGAACCTTGACGCGGAAGAGCCGCGCGCCGCGCAGGAAAACGCGAAGACTGTTGCAGGCGGAATTAAAATAAACTACGGCGGAATTGAGTTCAGCCTTAAAGAAGAACGATCCAAAGGACTAAGATTATCAGGCGCTGACAGATCGATTTTTGTCAACCCAGAATACATGACGGTAAATGATAACAGAGTGGATTTAATCCTGCCGGGAGGAACCGCGCTGTCATTTACTTCTATAGAATCATCAAGAGGCATCGAATTACAGATCAACGCGGAGTTCACTGAAGATTTTAACGAGATTTCCATTCCGATAATACTGCGCCGCTCTTCCCTCGTCAGGGACAACGGACAGCTCGGCGTAGTGCACGGCGGCCACCGGTATGTATTCAGCAGTCTCGGCGAAGAGCTTGAAAACGGAGTTCTCATTCTGACTGATGAAGATTCGTTCATCTCATATAAATCAAGAGGAAGGCAAAGGGCGTTCGATCCGGCGGACTATGTAATCGCAAGAGCGCATGATTATGATAACGCGATGGATAACTGGCAAAATTCATTCTACACGCGGTGGAGCCAGAACAGGCCGAATAACGAAGAGGACATCATCGCGTTTCTTTCGCTGTCAATGGAACGAAGCAATTTCGCGGCGGCGTCTTTCATTCCTTTAGATTTTGTAAACAGCCCGAGGCACAGTTACAGATCATCGGTATTTCTGGGGGGCATGACAAACGCTTATAATACATTCCTCGCCGCAGAAAACGAATCGATGAGCAGAATTATTCTATTAATCAGGGAAAGATCTTTAGATATCCTTAACGAAGAAAATATAATTGAGTATCTTTACACGCGCAACAATGCCGCTCTTATAAATGATGCCGCCGATATTATAAGCGGCATGACTGTGGAATCGGTCATGTACGAGCAATGCCCGGGTATACTCGAGTTTTTATATGATATCAGCCGCAGGCAGCCCGGAAGAGAAGAAAGAGCCGAACATTTAATAGAGCAAGTTTTACTTCTCATATCTGAAAATCTTCACCATAACGGAACCAATGATTCCCTGTACGCGGCTCCGGAAGAAAATATTGATTTCAATATACGGCTTGGAAAAGCGCTTGCCGCATGGGGTGAATCGACCGAACATACCGATTGGGCAATGATTGGAAAATCATTAAAAATATCCGCCGCGGCAAACGCTGTAAACGGAAGACAATACAATGCACTTAACTTCGCGGAATACCGCCCAAGGGCTTTAAGGTTAAGCGACACAGGGCACTGGGCGTGGACGCTGTCGCCTTCCATCAACATGGCGGAAGCGGGCGGCTACATTACCCTTACTTTTTCATACCCGGTAAATATGTCGCACTATGTGATTATAAGGGGAATACGTCAATTCACCAGAATTCAATTCTACGGCATGGACTGGAGATCTGACAGGGAATTTGAACGTTATGATTCATCAGGTTTTGTATATTATCCTAGAGATCAAATATTGATCCTTAAACTCCAGCACCGCGAGTTTATCGAGAACGTTAGAATTATTTATGTTGAGCCTCCGCGTCCGCAGCCGCTTCCTCCGCCTCAGCCTGTTATCAATATAGAAACTGTTCCCTCAGGAGAAGAACCTTTCGCAAATGAATAGGGGCAGTGTACTTTACGTAATTGCGTTATGCGCCATTCTCGCCTCCTGCGCAAGAAAGGAACCTGCCGCCGATGAGCCGCCTGTTTTGGATCTCTCCTCTATGGAGCAGGAAGCCGCGCAGACGCCTGATTTAGAAGAAACGGAACTGTCCGAGGAAGCGCCGCATGAAGATGGCGGCTCAAACACTCATGTTTCATTTCACACACAGGGAACAATGCCTTCTCTTCGAAATATTACATCGGGGCCGAAAGGAAGACTGGGAGTAAACACCACAGAGATCGATCCTATCAATTATCAAAATCCCGATCTGGAGATATTAAGGCAGATGGGAGCGGAGCCTTATTTAATATCATATCTTGCGGGCGAGCAGTTTTACAGACAGGCATTATGGGACAGAGCGCTTGCGGAGTTTAACACGTCAATAAACCGCAACGCGAATTTTATCGAAGCGCTAATCTCGCGTGGAAACACATGGATGAAAAAAAACGATTACTCCCGTGCAATCGATGATTACACCCGCGCGATCAGGCTGGATAGCGCAAGAGCGGAACTTTACAACTACCGCGGTTTCGCGAGAGCCGCGCTAGCGGCAGGACGGCGCAGTGAAATAAATCTTGCCATCGAAGACTACACCCGCGCGGTAACAATTAACAGAAATTATGTTGACGCGCTTGTCAACCGTTCCCACGCGTTATACCAAACCGGCGACTACGCAAGAACGATAGAGGATTGTAACAGGATAATCGCGATGGAACCTTCGAACGCGGTGATCTGGAACAGAAGAGGCAGCGCGTGGTACGCTCTTGAAAATGACGACAGAGCGATCGCGGATTTTAACGAAGCCATTAGATTTAACGCGCAGTACGCGGCCGCCTTTTACAACCGCGGCAACGCGTGGTATAACAAGAGGGATTTTGACAAGGCTCTTGCGGATTTAAACAGATGTCTTTCAATCAATCCGTCACACGCCGCCGCATACACAAGCCGCGGCAATCTCTTTGCGTTGTTGGGAAACAACGAAAGCGCGTCCGCCGATTACGCCTCCGCTCAAAGACTGCAAAGATAATTTTTTATGCCGCGAATAACAGGAACCTCACGAACTTTACGAATCGCACGAATAACACAGCACGATCAACACTAATCACATGAACCACACAACGTTGCGAATTTGGACTTCGATATTTAGCCGGAGATTTTTATTACTGCATCGGACGGTCGAGGCCTTCACGGAAAAGACCGTCAAGTTCGGCCCGCACCTGACTCCTTATGTGCTGAGGAAGTGATGTCAGATTTGAAAAATAACGCAGGATGCGTATACCTTCCGTGGCGAGAGGCGGACCCGCGAAACGGCAAAGCCTCGCGATAGAAGAAGTTGCAGCTAACACAAGCTGCGGATCGGTAAGGGGATTGTTAGGCGAAAGTAAAAAGTTGTAGGACAAAAACGATCTTCCGGTCGGGTCAACTCCGATAATACCGATAGCGTCCGCACACGCCCGCCTTACCGCCGGTTCCGGGTCTCTGTCAAAAATATTCCACAGAAAGGGAATAGTTTCCCTTGAACCAATCAACGCCAAAAGCCCGATCAGCCTGATACGCTGAGTCGGCGATACATCGGGGCGCACCTGTGAATAATGCGGATTACCGATAAAGAAGCCGACCATTTCCATAATGTACGCGGCGTAAATAGGTTCATTAACGCCGAGCTGGCCGCTTCTGATCGCCGCCGTTATTTCGTTATACGCGCTGTCTTGATTTCCGGATTGATAACGTGAGCTGTCAGATGCCCAGGGCGATGGAGGAGGATTGCCCATTCCGTATGAACCTTCCGGCTCAGGACCGTAGTATCTGTTTTGAATAACAGTCCTCGGTCTTGCGTCAACCTTGAATACTCTTAAAATATTATCAACTCCGCAGGCATACAAAAGCCCTTCATCGCTGAACGCGGGAACCCCGGAACATTCAACATTTAATCTGTGAACAAAACGCCGCCTTCCTTCCTGCGTATACGCGCTGATACCCCGCACCGTTATTGTATAAATGCCTCTTTCGTCAAACATCATCGCGGCCTGGTTCATCGCGAGATTTCCCGCTCCCCTTTCTTCGGGAGCTTCGTGGCTGTTCCTTGTCCAGAGCGTGTTTCCTCCCGCGTCAAGACAAAGAGTCCTTCCGTTGCGGAGCGTTACGACAAACTGATTGCCGCGGCTGGCAGACGCGGCCGGCTGCGCGGGAAGCCTTCCAAGACTCGATCTTGTCAGCTTGCTTCCATCCCTTGCCGAATCATCAAAATAGATCTTATCCATTTCGCCTGATTGATAAAATAGCACATAACTCTGCCTGTTTCCTTCGTTAAGCGAAACAATCATTACCGGAAGACGTTCAAGCCTTAAACGCTCTACCCTGCTGAATTGATGGATCTTCACAAAATCCATATTTTGAAGAACTGTCGCGACGCTTCCCGTTCTGTCAAGAATCGGACTAAAGGCGATGGGGCTTCCCAAATTGATTGACCAAAGCGCGTTTCCGGCGGCGGTACGGCATGTAACGGATGATCCTACGGAAATAAAAACCCTGCCGTCCCATCCGACAACAGGCGGCCATGTGATTGGGCTGTCAAACCTGAGCCGCCACAATTCTCTGCCGACGCGGTTTATCGCCATGAACACGCCTTCCGTATTGCATATGTAAGTCGCGGCTTCGTACGAACGGGCGATGTAGGGTACCGCCGTTCCTCTCGCATTAAAATCCCAAAGCGGAGTGCCGCTCATGTAAAAAGAACTGACATTGCCGCTTTCGCCTACCACAACAACAGATCCGGCTTGAAGATGCGGCATTCCCCTGATGGTATCTCCGATTCTAGTTTCCCACATGGGAGCCGCGCTTACCGTCATTCCGGAAACATCAACCCTTTGCTGCGCGGAAACACCTGCCGCGAATACAGACAATAAAACAAGGGAAGTAAATATTCGGCGTGTAATGTTCATACTATTCACCTAACGGATTTTTGTAAATTGCGTAAAACCAAGCGCTTCGGAAGGATAAACCGACGGCCCGTCGTAATTTCTTCCGCAGGGCAGTGTACTGTTTACAATTTCAAACGAGGTTTTTTCATTGTTAAATAAAATACCAAGCGAAGCCCTGCTGACATTTGTCTGTTCGGGCAGCGTTTCCTCAAGCGCCAGATTCACGCTGACAGACGCGTCTATCCGCACCTGCCGTGAACTGACATTAATCATCCTGTTAACAAAACCTGTGTATGTATAAGAGCCGCCTCCGAATCCTTCATACCGTAAAGCGTTTCCCTGTCTGTGTTCCCATGTATCGTATCTTTCGATACTGACTGTCCTATTCGATCTGAATTCGATAATGCAGACAACAGGACCATCAGGCAGATTGATTGTTGACTGCCACGTTCCTAAAAGATAATTTGGAAGCGGTATCCTTTCCGCCGCGTGCGCGCAGAACAGAGGAATCGATATGCCGTCAACGGCGGAAGCCTGTTCCCTGTAGTCATTCAATGCAAGTCCGGTATGCGCGTTCAATGTTTCCGCGGCAAGAACAAAAAAACCGCCCTGCCTTGAAAGAGTTCCCCTGATAATATACCCGGCTCTGGATGTATCGCCGGTAATTTCGAGCGTTCCCCACGAACTCATTTCGGAGATTACGCGCCCGGAAAGACGCTGCGCGTCCGCCGCGGAAACGGCAAGACCCGCCGCCTCAAAAGGAAGAACAGCGACAACAGGAACCCGCTGCGCGTAAACAGGATAAAAAGAAATAATTACAAACAGAAAAAATACCAGTTTTTTGTTCATTCAGGAACTCCGCTGTCAACCGGCAGCCTTTTCAAATTCATTTAACTGCTTTACTGTTAAAATTCCTCTTCTGATTAAATCGTGGACATAAAGGCTATATTGTTTATCATACACCGCAATATGGCCGAAAACCCAGTCTTTCAAGGTTCGGACAAAATTATTAGCCACAAATTTCTTGCCTTCGTTATAATCATTTACCGCATCAAGAATTTTCCTGACAAGATCTTCATGCATTTTTTTATGTTTATCATAATCAGGATAGCCGGCGGCCTTTAATATCTTCAGCTCCGCGTCAAAGTGAAACCTGACATATTTTACCATCTGGCTCATCGCTTCCTTAAAAGCGGTCTGCAGCTCGTCATCGCTTTCGCGGCAAGCGTTGTACAACTGGTTGGTCAGGTCTACAAGCTGGTGATGCTGGGAGTCGACCAGAGCGACCCCGGTGGCATATTTTTTTTCCCAAATGACAATTTCCGCGCCTTTTTTTGCTTTTGTTTCCGCCATAAAAGAATTATAAATAGAAAATTGTTAAAAAGCAAATATTATTATAGACAGGGATGGGAAAATTTAAGCGGATTACAGGTAAACAGAACGGCTCAGACGCGGTCTTACCTACACTAAACTCCTGCACTCAAGATAGAACCGTTTCTCCGCCGAATGTCCCATAGAAAAACTCTTGCGCGGTAAAGGGCCGCTCTGCGCGACAGTTTTAAAAAGCCCGGATTTCTGAACAGGCGGCAGCAGTATACCGGTGTTTCCTTCAACGTCGGCAAGACGGAAAAGTTCATTTTCATCATGAATATAATCGATCAATTGAGGATTATCTTTCGCGTAACTATCCAGCAGCGGTTGAATACAGGCTGTGGCTATTCCGGCCGTCCCGGCTTCGATTAGCGCGTAACGCCCGTTTGATAAAAGCCCGAATCTGCTGCCCGAAGACTGCTCTGAGCAAAACTGTGACACTTCACGCTCGCTGCCCGCTTTGCGGCAGGTGATTTGCGGCAGCTTTGTGAAAATCGACAGCACCTTATCAAAGCCGGTATTAATGACAAGCCTGTGTATCGGTTCAAACTGAATCGCCGGATCATATATATTGGAGATCTCAACTAGCGCGTAACGGCATGGATGCGATGCGGCTTCACTGCCAAGCGTTGCCTTGCACTCTTCCCAAATACCCTTTGCCGCCGCAAGAGAATGATTTCCATCGCCTACCGCGAACAGGAACGGCTTGCCGGAGCCGCCGTTATACCTTGTAAGCGAGCGCGTAAGAAGCTTTTCAAACTGCTCTGTGATAAACGCGGTATCGTTTTCTTCATTTATAAGCCAGCCTGTTACGCTGCCTGAGTTCATCATCAGGCTGGTGTTGTACGAGGCGGCTTTTTTACAGACACGTCCGCCGAGCTGCGGCAGCAGGCTGTCAGTGTCATCATCAATAAGCAGTAAAACATGAGGAAGCTCAAGCGGCGCGCCGCGGCGGATATCCATCCGCGGAGGCAAACGTTCAGGCACTGTCCCTTCCGTGCAGCGGATCAAAGGACTCTCTCCGCTTTTCCAGTCATATTGATCCAGATCGATTGCCGCTAAAAGCCCGCGGCGTTTTTTTTGATAAGGCGTATCTCTTTCGATATACATAAAACCCCGCTGTCCTTCCGCGAAAACGCCGTTTGCGAGGTAATTTTTCATTGTTGTGTGTATATTCTCAATCCGGTTACGAGCGCCGCCGTCGCCGAGGTAAACCTCAGGAAAAATCAGATTGAGGGTTGACGGATGCCCTTCAGTTTCAGTTTTTACTTTCTCCCAGTAACCGCGATCCTGCGTATATTGGTCGCAGGCAATCACAGCCCATTTTTCCGGATTTACGTTCTGCGGCAGCAAGATGGAAGGGATTTCAATCCCCAGAGCGTTCAGTCTTTGTGTATAATTATTCATATTAACATAATAGCATTTACAGATATATTACGCCTAGCCGCATACATAAAATTTTTTATGTTACGCGCTAATTATAAAGCCAGTACAATTCCAGATTCGCGTCCAGAAAATCCGTAAACACAAGCATTCTGCCGTCCGGTGAGATGGCAAGCCCTGTCGGTTGATTACGTCCCCAGATTCTTTCACGGACGGCTAAAGTCTCTGCGTCAAGTATATAGACCGCGCCGAAATCAGGACCGGGAATTGTGTAATCAGCCGGATTATTTCTGCCGCGAGAGGACGCGAAAACATACCGGCCGCACGGCGAAAGTATGATCGTGTTTATATTTAAACCGATACGCGCGGATCGTATCAACCTGCCAGTTTGCGCATCCATGATATTAACTGTGCCGCGCAGCATATCAGACACATAGAGTCTTCCGTCGCGGTAGATGATATGACGGTTCGCGCCGTCACCGTCATAAAGCCGGTAGCGGGTCACCACTCTGTTTTGCGCCATGTCAATCACTGCGACCAATGCCGTGTCGTAAATGGCGGCGTAAAGCGTTGAGCCGTCGGGGGAAAATGTCATGCCGCGTGGAATTCCTCCGACCGGAATTCTGCGGAGCAATTCTTTTGTATCGGAATTAAAAACGCTGATATTCATGCTCACCCAGTTTGATACTACCGTTATGCTTCCGTCAGGGCTTTGCACGATTACTTTTGATAAAACGCCTCCCGTACTTACAGATTGTTTATACTCAAGCGTATCAAGATCATAGATATGCACCCTGTTGTCTTCCATGTTAGATACCCACAGTTCCCGCCGCCTTTCATCGCACATCGCTTCTACAAAACCCGCGGCATTGCTGCCCGGAACTGTGAGCCGCCTCTCGTACTGAAGATAACCCCCGTTCACCCGGAACACATCAATCCCGTGCTGAGCGAGAAGGGGGACGAAAAGCCTCTGACCGTCAGGCGAGAAATAAGCGCTTTTCGGCTGCCTGCCGGTTTCATATTCACCCCTTAACACAGCGGCGCCGTTTTCATTTTCCAGTTTGATACCGACGATGCCGTTTCTGACAGGCAGCGAATCGCTTTGATACTCTATCGTTCTGTAGCCGTCGGCGCTGAACCGCAAAGTACCCGCGTTTGTGATACGGTATGTACGATGCCCCGCGGCTGATGAGACAGGCCTTATTAGTACGTCGTTAAGATAGACATTTAAATCAGCCGGCGCCGACTTTAAAACGAATGTCGACTGCGCCTGTAACGGCGCGGCGGAAATCAGCATGAAAACTGCTAATAATAAAAAGGTACTTTTGAAGTTTTGTTTTTTTGAAAATGATATCATTTTATACACACCATCCCCTTAATCATCTCAGGCAGCCAAACAGGTTCCTAAGATTAATATATAATTTATTTATTTAATTATCAATGCTTTCTGCATTCTTCTTTCTTTATCGCCTTTGGGGACATAAACAGGCTGCATAGTGCGCGGGTCAAGGCCGGTATGGTACATAACCGTTGACAAAGTTGACGGCGTTGGGTAAAAATCCTGCGTTTGATCCGGAATAAAACCAGTTTTTTTCAGATATTGCGAAAGTTCGGCGGCTTCTTTCATGCCCGCTCCGGGATGAGATGATATATAATACGGTAACAGATATTGTTTTAAACCCAGTTCTTTATTGATACTCGAAAAATCTTTTCTAAAGCGCTCGTAACAGGATGCGCCGCATTTTCCCATCGCTTCAAGAACATTGGAACTGACATGTTCAGGAGCGGTTTTTAACTGTCCGCTTACATGATGACGGCAGAGGCTTTCCAAAAATTTTTTTCCGTACTGCCCGTCATATTGAATAAAATCAAAGCGGATGCCGGAGCGGATAAAAACTTTTTTTATACCCGGCAATTCTTTTAAAGCGTTTAAAGCTTCAAGATACTCTCTGTGATCGGCTTTTAATTTTGGACACGGTGAAGGGAAAAGACATTCGCGATCCGCGCAGAAACCGCCTTTTTTTTGTTTCTCGCACGCGGGACGGAAAAAATTGGCTGTCGGGCCGCCGGCATCATGAATGTAGCCTTTAAAATCAGGATGAGCGGTAAGGGTGCACGCTTCGCGGAGAAGGCTCCCTTTGCTCCGGCCTGTAACAGCGCGCCCCTGATGATTTGTAATCGCGCAGAAAGAACAGCCGCCGAAACATCCGCGGCTGGAAATTAAAGAAAATGATACTTCCTTTAACGCGTTAATGCCGCCCTCGTACATTGGATGCGCTTTGCGCGTAAAAGGAAGCTCGTACAATCTGTCAAGCTCCTGCATTGGAAGCGGAAACTCAGGCGGATTTTGAATAACCCACCGGTCTCCGTCATTTTCTTCAGCTAACGGTTTAGCGCATAATGGATCGGCATTATGCCTCTGCGCCATAAAATGATCGGCGTATGCGCGTAACGAAGCGTCATCTTTATTTTTTACTGTTTCATAACCGGGCAGTATTACTAAATCTTTCCATTGATCGATATCTTTTTTATGAACGCGGACGCATGTTCCCCTTTCACCGCGGATGCTACTGACATCGTCTCCGCCTGAAAGCCTCTGCGCGATTCTCAATAGAGGCTTTTCTCCCATTCCGTAAACGAGTATATCGGCTTTTGAATCGAGCAGTATCGAGCGGCGGACTGTATCTGACCAGTAGTCGTAATGCGCGAAACGCCTAAGGCTTGCTTCGATCCCGCCGATGATAACCGCCGTGTCTTTATAAGCGCGTCTTACTCCTTCGGCATAGACAAGAGTTGCGCGATCAGGACGGAATCCGCTCTTCCCGCCCGGCGAATACGCGTCATCTGATCTTTTTCGTTTTGCCGCTGTATAATGGGCGACCATGGAATCCATGCTGCCCGCTCCGATAAGAAAACCGAGGCGCGGACGACCGAGCGCGGTATATGAGGAAGGATCTTTCCAGTCAGGCTGAGGAATGATACCAGCGCGATAGCCGGATGACTCCAGCAGCCGGCAAAGAAGAGCCGCCGCGAAAGAAGGATGATCAACATAAGCGTCGCCGGAGATAAAAACAAAGTCACATTCATCCCAGCCGCGCTCATCCATATCACGCCGGCAGACCGGCAGCCATTTCGGATTAGATGCCGACAACTTCTTTAACTTGCGGTATTTCCTTTTTAAGATAGTTTTCGATTCCCATTTTAAGGGTCATCTGCGACATCGGGCAATGACCGCAAGCTCCTGTAAGCCTTACCGAAACAACACCCTGCGAATCTACCGACACAAACTCAACATCGCCGCCGTCCGCCTGCAATGAAGGCCGGACATTATCCAACGCGGCTTTTACCTGTTCTTCCATGATTACTCCTTCGGAGAGAGAGGGATTTGCCTTCCAGTCGCAAACCCCATGTTTTTAACGCCCGGAGAGAGAGGGATTTGCCTTCCATTCGCAAACCTCCTGTTTGCTCCTTCCAGGCCGCCTCCGCACCTCGCAGCGCATCCATGCGCTGCGACCTCTCAAAGGCTCTCGCCTTTTCGAGGCACGGCGCTCCGTTTCAAATCCCTCATTCAATCCGCTTTCTCAGTTATATATTACTGATAGCACTCTCCATGCTTTAAACGCCCGGAGAGAGAGGGATTTGAACCCTCGGTACCCTTCCGGGTACATACGACTTCCAATCGTACACCTTCGGCCGCTCGGTCATCTCTCCATTACCGCGGATAATGTTATCATAATTGAGGGAGGATTTCAATAGAGGGTGAACATCTTATTTGGGAATTTAATAAAGAAAGTAAGAAAACCGGCAGCAGACGGCTGGCCTTTTATAATTCAAATTCCAATTCTAATTTCTTTTTTATATTATCCAATTTTTCCTTTCGTAAAGCTTTTTTCTTGAATGCTTCTTCTACTATTTCTGAAATATCATTCCTGTCCTTCTCAGGCAGTATAGGAATTTTAATTTTTAATAAATTCTCAGGCCTCAAATGAGGAATTGTAGATGCAACAACTGTCCTTTTACGGGATTGATAACCGCCTATTTCTGGAATCGATAAAGCACAAAAAATATAATAAGGACTGATTCCGGTATCTGTTTTTGCCCGAAGAATTAAAAAACCAGAACTAATTATAACTTTATCCGCTTCGGTCAACATTGCCGCATTACCAATACTGCCGTCTTTCGAAAAAATAATGTCAAGCGGTTTAATTTTTTGGTTTAACTCTTGATAGATCTCCTGTGTTATAAAAAAGTCAGGGTAATTATCTACTTCAAAATTAACAATATCTGATGTTCTTATAAATGGAATATCCTGTTCTTCTTTATCTGTATAAAGATTGTAATTATCGCTTCCTACTTCTGACCCTTTGTATGGATTTACTAATTCGATTAATAATTGTGTCTTAAATTTTTCAAGCAATTTTATTGCTTCATTATAAAGCGGGTTTGAATATTCTGGAGAAAAAAAAGATTCACTCCTTATAGAATTGAGTGACGCTGTAAAAGTAAACTCTTTTTTAATATTATTAAAATTGATATTTAATTTTTTATAGAATAACTCCTGTGCGGCTTTTATTAAATTAAACGAATCATTTTCGAGTATAGATAGCTCGTCAACTACTTTTGCGTAGGATTTCATCTTTGATTCTGACAATAAAGGGATGCTGAGATTTCTGATATCGGGTAAAGTCAGTTTATTTTGATTGTGCTGCTTGCAGACTCTTAATATTTGATTGATGGCAAGAGGCGTTGTAAGGTAAAGAAAAATATATTTTCTAAAATAATCCTCACAATCAAAAGCAACGCCAATAATATTTTGGCTGATATTTACCTCATCGTATCTTAAAGGTATTTGCGCTATTTTTCCTAAATACTTCCCAATTTTTGACAATGCTAAATCGCCGGGATATAAAATAGTTTTATATTCATTTTTATGATTTTTTAGAGGAATATAAACCATTCCTTTCTCATCAAGTGTGTAAGACATAAGATTTGATATTCTGACAAATGGAATACCTGATGATTGGTATAAATTTGAGTTTAAATCAAAGATTCCTTTTCGAATTGATTTTGAAAAATGTGAAATTGGATAAGTTTTGAATTTAGATAATGTTTTATGGAGAATCTCGCCTAGATAGTAATATTTACTGTCAAAACGATTACTTTTAACTATATCATTATAATTCGCGTTTTCCACTACTTTAATCATTTTTAATTAACCATTTTTTATATTGATCCGAAACCAGGCTTATATCATCACTTGTAATTTCTTGACCCCGCCTATTATGTCCGCATGTTTCACAAATACACATAAAAATTTTATAATCATCTATTATTTCATCCTCTGCCAATTTTCTAAGAACTAAAATACTGGTTTTTGTAGATGTATAAGGCATAAATGTTTCTATAGGGACATCAATTGCTGCGAGTATTTGAGCTTTATTCAATATCCATTCTCTCAGATAAATAAGACTATCATTGCCTAAAATTCCATCAGGTAAAACAATTGCCAGTTTTCCGTTAGGTTTTAACAATTGTAAGCATCTTTCAATAAAAAGAATTTGAGGCATTTCTTTTTGCTGTAATTTATCTTTGATATATTTACCGTTTTTTTTATCTTCTTTGAAACTGTATCCCAAATCATATTGCTTTAGTATTTCTTCACCTTTTATAGGTATTTTTGAACCAAAAGGCGGATTTGTCATTACAATATCAAAATTTCCCATTTTAATTTCATCTTTTGTTATCTTATTCCAGTGATTTGGATTTTCCAGCGAGTTTTCGCAAAAAACTCCGCCGCGTCCATCACCTAGTAAAGCCATATACGCTTTAGCGACCTTGCTTAAAAAATAATCCTTGTCAATGCCTCTAATATTCTTTATTGCTATTTTTTGTTTTTCAATTTCTATTTCATGTGCGGGCCACGCAAGATTCTCATATTCCTTATCTGCTTTATTCCATACATACCGCAGACACTCGACAAGAAAACCGCCGCTTCCGCATGCAGGATCAATAATTTTTTGCTCATGATTAGGATCAATTATTTCGACCACCATCCTTACAACATTTCTGGGAGTAAAAAACTGTCCTTGTCCGCCTTTTAATGCATGACCAATAAAAATTTCAAAGGCATCACTTACAGCATCTCTTGATGATTCGAGTATGGAATATTGCTGTAATTCTCCAATAATATATGTCAGCGAATACTCATCTAATATAATTTCATCAGATGCGTCAATGACATCATTGTAATTTTTCTTTACCTTGTTAAAAAGATCTAATATTCTAATTTTTACATCTTTTGGATCTTCATCAATTCCTGCTCTGAAAGTTACCATATCATCATGTTTCGTATATTTTTCATCGTAAATTTTACAGAAAATTAGATTAATTATTTGCTGCGCAAAGACTTCATCTCTCGTTGCGCCGACTACATTTCCGGCAAGATAGTTCCTCATAGCCTTGAATACATTTTTTAAATTTGCAGCTGGTTTTAAATCAATACGTTTAAACTTTCCTACATCTTCAATCCGCTGCCCATACTTTGGTATGTTTGGTATTTCTTCAAATAATACTTTACCTTCTTTTTCTATTTTTTTTAAAAACAATCTTTCTTCGCCGTTAAACCAAACTCCAAGCTGAGACTTCGAAAATCTCAGATAATCTTGCAGCTGAGTTTTACCATCCTTGCGGTTTTTCTTTTTACATTCAACAATAATAAAAATATCATCTTCATTTTTTTTATCATTAATAAAAACAGCGATATCAACCGGATATTCTTTTTTAGTGTCAGAAGGCCTTACTTTAACTCTATACTGAGGATGGGTTGTTATACACGATTTGGGGTAACCATAATCTTCCACTAGAATTTTGGAATATATTTGAACAGCTTCAAGTTCTTCGGGAGTAGCTTTTACTTCACGGCCGGTAATATAATCATTAATATAGCCGTTCTTTATTTCAATTTCTTTCATATTAAACAGAGAAAGGGACTCGAAGCTCCATGCGCCGACATTCTTATAAACAAGGTTTCCGCCTTGAGTTAATCCAGCAACGCTCCGTTTCGAATCCCCAGGTTAATAATGAGTTTTACGAAGTAAAACTCAAAAAATAAAAAACACGAGGTGTTTTTTAATACGGAGAGAGAGGGATTCGAACCCTCGGAGCCCTTGCGGGCTCAACGGTTTTCGAGACCGCCCGATTCAACCGCTCTCGCATCTCTCCGGGTGAGCTTAGTATACTTTAAAACTTGCTGTGGTTTGTGTCAATCAGATGAATCAGGCGCGTTTTTACTCGGTGAACTGCCAGCCGCCTAACGCAAAACTGTCCGAGTATACGAAATAAATGTTTTGAACATCTGTGACAGTTCTTGTTAACCTTACCGTGTAGTTTGTAAATACAGGATTTCTGATAGAAAGAGTTCCGATTAATTCGCTGTCCTGTGAGTTGCTGAACGGAGAGCCGAGGCGTACTTCTACAACACAGCCGCCTGTCTGCCCGGCGCGCGCGAGAATGTTAATATTGGCCGCGCCCCGATCTGAAAAATCCGCGCCGAAAACGCCGAGCCACGCTCCATCGGTTAATGCCGACGCGTACTCGCACGGGTTTGAGGCGTCTGAAAGCACGATGCTCTCAAACGATGTCCCGGCGGAAATGCCGCTTAACGCGCCCGGATGCCAGTCATAAGGATCCAATCTGCCGACCTGCTCAACACCACGCAATGTTCCGTTAGCTGATCCGGGTATTCCGTCAGCCATTGTAATTCTGTCGACATGCGCTACGCGGTATCCTTTTCTGTCAATGCCCATGCTCTCTTCAAGTAACTGAGAATGATACGCAAGATACCATTGCCCTTCAAAGTTGAACATATCATGGTGGTTATTGCCCCATACATCAAAATAAGATCCCGGATTTCTGAAAAGCGTTCCTTCAAGCGTAAACGGCCCCATCGGGTTGTTAGCTGTCATTACCGCGATGACTGCGTTGTTTATTCCAAGCCTTTGCCTGTCTTCGGCTGCCACGCTCCAGTTGGTGCAGTACGATAAAACATACCTTCCATTTATTTTTTTCATCAGGATGGCTTCAAAGAAATACGGTATATCGATCTGAACAGGATCTCCTATAAGGGAAGTCATGTCCGCGCCAAGTTCGACAACACGAGCGGAACCGGGATTCGCCGCTCTGCCCTCGGGAACGCCGCCGCCAAAATACAGATACGCTCTTCCGTCATCATCAACAAAAACCCCGGGATCGAATAACCATGGAACACCGGAGCAATTAGGCGTTTGGCGCGACACAAGGGCTCTTCCGATAGGATCGCTCCACGGACCAAGCGGCGAATCAGCCGTTAAAACACCGACGCCGCTTGCGTTATTCGCAAAATACAGAAAAAATTTATCCTGCCCGTCCATGTTTCTGTATGTAATCGCCGGCGCCCATGAACGCTGCGCCCAGTCCGCGATTCCGTTTGATCCAGCCGCCTTAATCGGTTCATGGTAAATCCAGTTCGAAAGATCCGCGCTTGATACAACGCGGATCGTATTAATAGTGTTGTACGAGTTACTTTTGATCTCTCCGTCCGAATCATATTCAAGCGTATCGGCTGTCATGTAGAGATATACGCGGCCGTTATATACAAGCGCGCTTGGATCCGCGCCGAATGTATGCGTCATAATCGGGTTTCGTTCCGTAAGCCTCTTATGAGCCCTGATTGCCGGAGGCGCTTCCATTCTTCCCGATAACGCGGCGCATGTTGTCAATGTAACGATTACAAGTAAAATAACCGGCGATAATGTTAGCTGAATTTTTTTCATTAAACATTTCCTCTTCTATTTTGAAGCTGACACGATTTGAACGTGCGACCACAAGATCCGCAATCTTGTACTCTATCCAGCTGAGCTACAGCTTCTTTTTTAAAAACGGAGCAGGGGGGATTCGATGTTATGTTTCGAATCCCCTGAAACAAAGTTTGGGAGTTTTGCTATACAAAACTCCTGACATAAAAAATCCAAAGGATTTTTTATTACGGAGCAGGGGGGATTCGAACCCCCGGTACCCTTTCGGGGCACAACTCCTTAGCAGGGAGCCCGATTCGGCCTCTCTCGCACCGCTCCAAAGATATAACAATTAAACAAAGTTTCGCTTTTGCGTAACATCAAATTTAAAAAACGCAAAGCGTTTCTTAAAACGGAGCAGGGGGGATTCGCCTTCCAGTCGCAAACATCCTGTTTGCTCCTTACAGGCCGCCTCCGCGCTCCCCGGCGCCTCCATGCGCCGTCGTTTTTCAAAAATAAGGCTAACGCCTTGAACTTTTACAGGAGCGCTCCGTTTCGAATCCCCCATTGAATAGTCCGGGAGTTTTGCAAAGCAAAACTCCTAAAACAAAAAAAATCCAAAGGATTTTTTTTGTTACGGAGCAGGGGGGATTCGAACCCCCGGAACCTTTCGGCTCAACGGTTTTCAAGACCGCCTCCTTCAACCGCTCGGACACCGCTCCATGCCCGGATAGGGCTGTTGGTTACAAGATTCTACACAAAAAGGCGTCTCTTGTCCAGTCATCATCTGATGATAAGGGAATTTTATATGCGGGTCAAGAGGACGATTTAGTTCACAGGCGGAAGGTCTATTACTACTGCTGCCTTGATGTCTGGCGGATCTGGCTGTCCTGAAAACCATTGATCGTTTTTACGATATCGAGCCAGTGGTTGGCTTCTCTCTGCGATGTGTATGGTCCGAGGCGGACGCGGAACAGATTTCTGCCATCTACTACGCGGGTTTCGATGATCGATGTAAGTCCCTTAGTCGAGAGAATTTCCTTTGCGTCTTCCGCTCTTACCATGGAGCTGTAAGCGCCGATCTGAATCCAGAAATCATTTATCGTTCTTGCGGAAGCAGGTCTTGCGGCTGTGTTACTTGATGCCGCAGGTCTTGGCGCGGTATTGCTTGCCGCGGCTGGAGCGGCTGTGCGGACTGCCGCTACGGGAGTTCTTGCCGCAGGAGCGGCGGTTTCTCTTGTTTCGGGAACCGCGGCTGTTGACGGACTTGGAACCTGTATAGTAACGCTGTCGCCGTTATTTCTGTCAATTATAGCGACAGTCTGAGGTCCTTCAATTACAGGCTGCGGAATAACGGGATCACGGGTAATATCGTTTCGATCAGAGGCTTGAGGCTCATTTATTCTTCCCTGTGATATGGGCGCGGATGAGGAAAAAGCCGCTTCCTGCGTTTGCGTTCCAGGCGTAAGAACCATTATCGCGGCGGTGATTGTGACAAGCAAAAAAACGCCGACAGATACTGCAACTAATAATAATTTTTTCATTTCCTTTTCCATTATTTCATCCCCTCTATAAATTTATCGACTTGGATTTCGAGTTTCTTCTCGTACTTTGGATTCGAAAAAAACGCGGTAAAAACACCCGCGAATCCCGGGTTCTCCATTCTATAAATTTCGGCATTAATTCGGCTTGTTTTTACAGTTAAATTATTAAAATGTAGATATTGAGTGTTAAAACCTTTCTGAGAGGCAAAACGTTTAATGACTTCACGGATTGAAAGATTGTCCCGCTTCCTCGCCCTTGAAAAACGAACCAGCCAGGGAGCCGTTACAAGGATGATTCGATCAAGCCTTTCAAAAGCCGATGATTTATGAAGCAGCGCGGCGTTAATTACGCACGGGCTTTTCTGCGCCGCGATCCATTCATCGGTAATCCGGTTTACAGGGGGATGAACAATTCCCTCAAGCGCGGTGAGTTTTTCCGGGTCTCCAAAAACGCGTTTTCCCAGAAGCCGCCTGTCCAATGAGCCGTCGTCCTTTTTTAAATCATCTCCGAACCGGGCGAAGATTTTTTCTTTTTCAGATTCCAGTACAGGATGGCCGAGCTTATCGACATCAAGGACGGGCAGTCCCTTTTTTTCCAGCAAGGACGCGATGTAATTTTTCCCCGCGCAATACATTCCGGTTAAACCGATCAACATACTCTCTAATCGGCAAAAATCCCGGTATGGCTAAGCGCGTGTTTTTATGTTATAATCAGTGTTATATGCTTTTTAAACGCCTGATTTTTACAATTATTTTGGTGATAATATTTTTCAGTTCATTTTTCTTTGGGATAAGGACATTCCTTCCCCCGGTTAACCCGCAGAATCAAAATACAGTAGAAACAGAAGAAGACACTGGAGAAGAAACAACTAGGGAAGAAACGGTTCAGGAAGATGCGGAAGAAACAACTCCGCAGGAACCGGCTGTCAGGCGCGATAACATTATTACTTCATTTTTATTTCCCGATATGGACGCCGAAAAAGGCATACAGAAAGAACTTTCCGATAAGTCGAGACAGGTTTTAGGCGTTTGGGCAACATTGAAAGTGGTAAACGGAATTGTCAATGTTTTACAGTCAGCGCAGGTCGGCGGCAGTTTCTTTGTCGAGGCCTCGGTAAACCCGCTTGAATTCCTCGCTCCGCTTGATAATATACTCGATAAAATATCCGATATGCTTTTGTGGGCATTCGCGGCAATTACGTTTGAGAAAATTCTTCTCGCGGTTTCCGGTTATCTAATTTTTATTCTTATTATTCCCGTATGCGCCATCGTATCAATCGTTTCATTGTGGACAACAAAAGAAAAATCACGCATTCACAGAGTACTCATTGTTACTGTAATTATCAGTCTTGTAATTCCGTTTGCCGTACCTGTATCGTTTCAATTGTCGGCGCTTATGGAACAAAAAATATTAACCAATAATGTCAGCCGCGTTCTTGCCTCGATAGAAGAGAAAAACGACGCGGCTTCGGGTATGGAAAACGAGATAAACAGCCTAAGAAGGATAGGAAGAACGATTACTAATTATATGACAAGCGTAAAAGATCTTGGCAACGCGGTAATAGAAGACATGATAAACTATTTTATTATATTTATTTTTACTAATATTTTTATTCCGATTTTTACAATACTGGGGCTTTTCTTCCTTGTCAGGTATTGCGCAAAAGTTATTTTAAGAGATTAGAAATGGACTGGCAAAGAATACTATACTACCTTCCGGGGATTTTACTGGGGCTTACAGTCCATGAGTACTGTCATGCTCTTTCCGCTTATTTGTTAGGTGACACTACAGCCCGCGAGCAGGGGCGGCTGACTTTAAACCCCATTAAGCATATTGATATTATCGGCCTTCTATTCATTATCTTCGCCGGTTTCGGCTGGGCAAAACCCGTCCAGTTTAATCCGGAGAATCTAAAAAACATACGCCGCGATAAAGCAATAATCGCCGCCGCAGGTCCTCTTTCGAATTTTATAATCGGAGCGCTGCTTTGTTTTTGTATAAAAGCGCTGCTCCATTTTAACCGGTATATAAGCGTTGATTCAGGCGGTTTATTCCTGTATATTTATCTTGTCCTTTATGTTTCGGCATCTGTCAATTTCGGACTTTTCATTTTTAACCTGCTGCCCATTCCGCCTCTTGACGGCAGCCACATTGTTTTTTCAAGCCTTAATCTAAAAAGAGAAACCGAAGAAAATATCAGAAAATTCGGTTTACCTGTTTTATTTTTAATTTTGATACTTCAAAATTATCTAAAGATTACTATTATACCGATAGGTATTGCGATTAACGCGCTTATGGGTTTGTTTGTATAGAGGGATTTATTCCTCTCCAAGAAAACGGTTTATCACATCATACGAAAAACCTTCGTTTTTTAAAATTTGTTTTATAGAGCGGGAAGGATCTCCGCCATTATTCTTTCTGCTTTTTTTTCGTGAAAGTTTTTTCACATAACGTTCCATAAGAGAAAGTTCGGCATCTTCATCTAACACTGATTTCAAGGCATCCTGCGCGTCGTCACGGTCAATGCCGCGCGCGCATAATGAAGATAAAAGCTGCCGGGGACTGCGTGTAAAGTGAAGCCGCGACTGAAGCCAGAAACGCGCGAAGCGGTTATCGTCAATAAGATTTGATTCGCATAGACCGGAAATTACGCCGCTTACGCAGGTTGAATCAAAACCGCGCTTTTCGAGTTTTCGCGTAAGCCCTGCGCTGCACTGCTCCGCTCTTGCGATCAAGCGTAACGCCGTGCTTTTAGCTTTTATTGATTCAGCCGTTTCCTGCATATTATTTCATTTTTGACCGCGAACCACACAAACCACACGAACAACAAATCCGCAATCCGTTTTCTTTGATATAACCCCAAGAGAACCATGACAACTAACAAGAGCCTCTTCACGGTCAAGGGAAAAGAGAGAATAAAAAAGTTCATGTCTTTCGCGGTAAAATTCCTTTTTGGAAATTCTAGCGTTTGGAGAACTGGAACCGGCGGCGCGCTCCGGGGCGGCCGTATTTCTTGCGTTCTACCATGCGGGGGTCGCGCGTAAGATAGCCGTTACTGCGGAGGCTTGTGTAGTTGGTATGATCAACCTGACAGAGCGCCCTTGCAAGCCCGTGGCGGCATGCGCCGGCCTGGCCGTTGCTTCCGCCTCCGTAGACGTTAATGAGGATGTCATATTTATTTTCGTTTGCCGTCACCATTAAAGGCTGGCGCACCATCAATACATGCTCGCCCTGCGGAAAATACACTGCAAGTTCCTTGCCGTTAATGACGACTTTTCCGCTTCCGTCTCTGACATAAACCCTCGCGACCGATGTTTTTCTTCTTCCGGTACCCATTCCAAGATTTTTTATCATAAAGAGTTTTCCTTTTTATACCTCAAGCTCTGCCGGCTGCTGGCTGCTGTGCGGATGTTCGGCCCCGGCGTAAATCTTTACATTTTTAGCCATCTTTCTGCCGAGCGGCCCCTTTGGGAGCATACCTTTAATCGCGTTTTCAAGCGGCATCTCAGGATGTCTGGCGATGACCTTCTCGAAATTTCTTGCTTTTAAACCGCCGACATAACCCGAATGGCTGTAATACATCTTTTGCTGTGCCTTTCTGCCTGTAACCACGATTTTTTCCGCGTTTATCACCACAACATAATCCCCAATTTCCTGATGGGGAACAAAAATCGCCTTATTTTTTCCCCGGACAATGGAAGCGGCTTTAGCTGCCACCCTGCCCAACACTTTTCCCTCGGCGTTGATAATGAACCACTTCCGTTCCACCGACGCGGGTTTCGCAAATACTGTCTTCATATAGATAACCTTTTATCACCTTTCAAAATTTATAACGGGATTTTAAGAATAGTGAAAATATGAATATCTGTCAAGGGGGGGTACCAATGTTATTATTTACCTCATTCAACTCTAAATTGAAAAAATACCCATTTTTCGATATATTATAAATAGTGAGTGGAAAAATCACCCAAAATAGCGAAAAAACGGCAAATACTCCCGCCTTAACAGCCAGAGAGCAGGAAATTATGGATTTGCTCCTTTCCGGTGTTATTCCCAAAGAAATCGCAAATACTTTGAATATCAGTTACGCTACGGTTTTAGATCATCAAAAAAATCTTTACCGCAAGCTGGATGTTCATAATATAAATGAACTGTTTGTAAAACATTCAAAAGCAAATGGAACAACACAAACAGAGAATGTTAATCCAAATATGCCGGGGAAAACATCAATATTAAATAAGGTAAAATTTAAATCTCCAAAAATTTTAATACCTGCCGGAATAATAGCCGCTGCTTTTATTATCCTTATATTGTTCCTTTTTATGTTAAATGAAAAGGGAATTGCCGCTGTTTTTACGCGATTGGATATATTTTATGATGATTTTGGTTCACATATAACCCTAACGCCGAATATTGAAAAAATACAGGATAATTATACCGAAACTTATACTATTTCCGGACATCTATCTCAAAGAGATTCTTCTTATACCGGAATAATTGCAATTCCAGATCCTTCTACACAAAAAATAATGAAAAAAATGAAGCGTTTTTCATTTACGGTTCTGGGTGACGGTAAAACATATATGGCATTGCTGCCGACAACAGAAGCCAGACAGGAGGGCGGTTCAAATTTTTATGGTGTATTTTTTACGACAAAAAACGGCGTTATCTCAACTTTTACTTTTTTAATTGATCAGCTTTCTCAATCGTCATTTTTTGGAAAAAAAGTTCCGTTTGTTCAGGATAACATCGAAGCATTCCAAATTCAAATTTGGACTAAAGGCGATTTTAACTTGAAATTCTGGGATATCAAGTTTCATTTGTAACCCCCCAATAATCCCCCAAAATTCCCCATGATCCTATGGTTGGAATTGCCGCACATTTGCGTTAATTATTTAGTAATGAGTTTACCTCATACGCGGGTTTATATAAATTATGAGAGGTTGTTCACCGCGTTGCGGTGAATTCGATTAAATTCGCCGCTTGCGCGGCTAAAAGAAAGGTTGTTCACCGCGTTGCGGTGAATTCGATTAAATTCGCCGCTTACGCGGCTAAAAAAAAGGTTACTTATATGAAAAACGTATTAAAAATGATTGGGATTATTGCATTAGCCGCAATAATCGGACTTAGCTTGTTAGCGTGCGGCGATTCTGATAATGGCGGTAATCCCGGAGGAAACGGCTCGCAGCCAGCCGAGCCTGAAGCAATGTCGGGTAAAACTGCAATGCAGTATTTCATTGACGAAGGAATTACCATAGGCATAAATGCCGGCAATTCACTTGACGCTGTTGATACCTGGACAACTCCGGGTAAGCCCACAGGAAGTGAGACAGCTTGGGGAAATGTTAATTTAAATCAAGCGTATTTTAACGGTTTGGCAAGCCTTGGATTTAATATTATCCGCATACCTGTTACATGGAACGGACATATAGGCGCTTCTCCGAATTATATAATTGAAGAAGCATATTTAAGGCGTGTAGCTGAAGTTGTCGGTTACGCGAAAAACGCGGGGCTTAAGTGTTTTATTAATGTGCACCATGACGGCCATTTGGATTTAGGAGGATGGTTGTCAATTCCGCAATTGCTGACAGGAGGGGCTAACGCGAATGCCATATACGCGAAATTTGAAGCCGTGTGGAAACAAATTGCCGAATATTTTATAAATTACGGCGATTGGCTGATGTTCCAGGGATTTAACGAAATCCATACCGGTGATTGGGGATCAGGTACATCACAGGAATATGTCGTAATAAACAATTTGAATAAAAAGTTTACGGATGTAGTCCGCGCTACAGGCGGTAATAACAGCCAAAGGTATTTATTATATTACGGTTATAATACCAATTATACAATCGGCACAAACAACAGTTTTACACTGCCTGCTGATATTCAGGCTAACGGCGCTACAAGGCAAATTGTCGGCTTCCATTATTACTATCCTTATGATTTTTCGTTACAAACTAATAATCATACATGGGATACCGTATCTAATAGAAACCATGTTAATGACGCTTTTGATAATATGAAAAGTAAATTTGTAGATAATAATATTCCGGTAATAATCGGCGAATGCGGTCCCGCAAAATATAGCAATTATCCCGATAATACAGGATATAACGCCGCGAATGTAGAAACAGCAAAACAAAACAGATTGTTGTTCATTGATTATATGTTCGGTAAAGCGAGAGAAAACGGACTTGTTCCAATCTATTGGGAAAACGGAACTTATGATTCGCAAAACGCGGGGGAAGGTGATTTTTCTCTTATAAACCGAAACAATGGTCAAGCTAAAGACAATGAAAGTAAAACAGTTATTGATCGTATGGTAGCTGCTATTAACAACGCAACGCCTCCTGATATCGGAGGAGGCGGTGAAAATCCAACGCCTGCAATAACCGGAAACCTTGGCGATTATTCGTACGGTTTACAGGAAGACGGAGTAACGCCCAACTATACGCAGGCAAGATGGGAATTATCATCAGATAATGCGACAACAGCAAAAACAGAAGGAGCAAAACTTACGCTTGTGTTAGAATCCGCTCCAACTGCCAGTTTGCAATTTGTATGGCAGGGACCGGAAAATGAAATATGGTGGCAGCAAACAGACATCCTTGGTGAGAGCGGTAATGTCTTGAACGCAAGCGATGCCTCGTGGAACGAAGTCGCAAAAACGTTGACGATAAATATGTCAGCAGCGGATGATTACAACAGTTTTACTGCTCAGAACTCCTTAAATCTTATTGTTGCTTACTACGGTGGCAGTTCAGTGAATGATCTTGGTATTGTAAGCGCGAATCTTGTTGCAGAATAAAAAAATCTCCTTCGTTTAAGCGCCGGGTGCATTGCGGTGTGCCCGGCATTTTTTATATAAGAATAAAGATGTTATACAGCGGATAATAAAGCACCTGCTCCCGGCTGCTCTGTAGGGGAGCTTTATTTAATTAAGAGTGATAGTTTTTCTTTTAATTTGTAGTATATTATTAAATATACCCGGAGGTTTTGTGAAAAAAGCTGGTTTTGTTCTTTTTATATTGATGATTTTCTTATTGGTTTTTACTCAGTCTGTTTTCGCTCAGCAAAACGTTTCTGCTCCGCAGAATTTTTCTGCGCCGCAGAAATTTGCGCTTGTTATCGGGAATTCGGTGTATAACGGGATAAGCCCGCTCAGGAATCCTGTTAATGACGCGAATGATATGGAAACGGCGCTTCGTAATTTGGGTTTTACCGTACAAAAGGTCTTAAACGGAAGTCTTGAACAGATGGAAGAAGCGGTAGAGAATCTCGGGCGGCGTCTCGGCGGAAGTTCCGGCGCATACGGCTTTTTCTTTTACGCAGGTCATGGAGTGCAGGCAAATGGAGATAATTTCCTGATCCCGGTTGATGCGAGCGCAATCAGAAACGAGTCTCAGTTGCGCACCCGCGCGGTTTCGCTTGATTCCGTATTAACAACTCTGTCCAACGCAGGAAACGCGCTTAACATGGTAGTCCTTGACGCTTGCCGCGACAACCCCTTCGGCTGGGGACGTTCCGGCGCAAGAGGACTCTCGCCTGTGGCAGGTGCTCCGTCGGGAACCATCGTCATGTACGCGGCGGGCGCAGGTCAGCAAGCCGCCGACGGCGAAGGCAGAAACGGTCTTTTTACAAGCCAATTATTGACAAGCCTGCGTACACCCGGTTTAAGCGTTTATGAAATTTTTGACGCGACGATGGGACAAGTAAGAACAATAACAAACGGAAACCAAAACCCGGAATTATCATTGCGTGTTTCAGGAGCGCATAATATTTATCTGGGAACAAGACCCGCGGCCGCTGTTCAACCCGTTGTAACACCTCAACCGTCGGCACCCACCGTTACGCCAACACCAACGCCAGCCGCAATAGTGCAACCAGTACCGGCCGCAGTCCCCGCGGGCTTTGTACACATACAAGGCGGAACATTTACGAGGGGAAGTCCTGCGAATGAGGCAGGGCGTTATATATATGAAACACAAAGGCAGGTAACGGTAAGTTCATTTATGATGAACAGATACGAAATAACGCAGAGGGAATATCAGGAAGTGATGGGAACAAACCCAAGCCGTTTTACAGGGGATTTAAACCATCCGGTAGAACAAGTAAGCTGGTTTGACGCTGTAGAGTACTGTAACAGAAGAAGCCAGAGAGAAGGACTAACACCTGCGTATACCATAAGCGGCAGCGGAGATAACAGGACAGTAACATGGAACAGGAACACTAACGGGTATAGATTACCAACAGAAGCGGAATGGGAATACGCGTGCAGAGCCGGGACAACAACAGCGTACAATACGGGAGCGAACATTAGCAATAACACAGGCTGGTATAGAGACAACAGCGGGGGTACAACAAGACCTGTAGGGCAGTTACCTGCGAACGCATGGGGGCTTTATGACATGCACGGAAATGTAAGAGAGTGGTGCTGGGACTGGTTCGGAGAGTATCCTGCGGGAGCGCAGAGCGATCCAACAGGCGCGTCCTCGGGGTCTTACCGCGTGTTACGCGGCGGCGGCTGGAACGCTTTAGTCGTTGAAGTCCGTTCCGCGGGCCGGGGCTACGGCACTCCAACTAACCGGTACAGCTACTACGGCTTCCGCGTCGTCCGCCCCTAGTTTGGGAAAAAAAGGTAGCAGCTACCAAATTTTTTTATCATTCATCTATTCGTGCATGTACCGCAGGTACGAGTTCGAGCGGCGTATGGTAAGAAAAACCGTGAACTCTGTGAACACTGTGTCTCCGTGTGAAATTAAAAAGTTCAAAATTCCCTCATTACATCGCAAGCAGGACAGCATCTCCGCGCCATTAATATATAGAACTATTTATATAGTTTCATAACCTTATTACATAGGTTATAATTTTTAATGGGAGTTTGATATGGAAACAACAATGGATCAAAATTACAGGCAGACAGAAACATTCGAGCAGTTCATGGCGAGCATAAAGGCGCACAGAGAAGAGTCACAGGCAGACATTAAAGCGCACAGAGAAGAGTCTCAGGCGGACATTAAAGCGCGCAGGGAAGAGTTTGAAAAAGAAATGAGTGAAAGAGATAAGAAATTTCGAAAAGAAATGCGTGAACGAGATGAAAAATTTCGTAAAGAAATGGATGAAAAAGTAAAAGAAAGTGATAAACGGTTAAAGATACTTGATAAACGCATGGGGTATTTAAGCAACCGTTTCGGCGAAATCGCCGAGCATCTTGTGGCTCCCGGAATTCGCAGGCGGTTTAATGAAATGGGTTATCATTTTCAGGAAGTTATGCCCGGCGGAACCAGAATTTTTGATGAAAGTAACGGAAAAATAAAAACGGAAATCGATTTACTTTTTGAAAATACAGATACCATCATGGCTGTTGAAGTAAAAGTAAAACCCGCGTTTAATCATATTGAGCATCATATCAAACGTTTGGAAATCTTGTGCGAGTGCCGCCGTAATAAGAACGACAACCGTAAAATACACGGAGCGATTGCCGGAGCCATTTTCGGTCCTGCCGAAAAAAAGGCGGTGGCGGATGCCGGTCTCTTTGTAATTGAGCAATCCGGCGATACAATGAAGATCGATGTTCCCGATGGTTTTATCCCGAGGGGATGGTAAAAAACATTTTCTGTTTTTGAATAGAAAATAGTAAATAAAACTCAATATTATAACAGGCAGTATGAATATTTTTTAAAATTTTCCCCTTCATCGCAAGCAGGACAGCATCCCCGCGCCATTAATAGTAAATCTATTTTTTTTGGAGGGTGTTATGAAAAAACACAAATTATGTTTATTCCTGTGCGCGGCGGGAGTTTTTCTTTACGGCTTGCTTTTCATGGTATCGGCTTGTATAACAGGCTGCGCCGCGGCTGTGCCGGAGAACGGGTCAAACTCAAAAGACAGGTTTATTAACTTGATGACATGGAATATTCACAACCTGTTTGATGGAGAGGATAATGGTTTTGAGTATGATGAGTTCCTCGAGTCCGCAGGCTGGTCAACAGAAAAATACCGCGGCAGGGTGAACGCGTTTTGCGCCGCGGTTGGAAGCATCGGCGTAATGCCTGATATCATCATGCTTGAGGAAATTGAATCAATCATGATATTTCAAGATATCGCTCTTTCCTTAAACAAAGGCCATGAATGGAGCCATTTTGCCATTAATCCAGGCGCGGCGCTCGGGGTTGGGATTTTAAGCCGTTTCCCGCTTGAGGCAAGAGCTCATTCTGTCACGGTTGACGCCGACACAGCTCCGCGGCCTGTGCTTGAAGTAAGATTGCGGCTCGATGGAGAGGATATCATCGTTTTTGTCTGCCACTGGAAATCCAAGCTGGGCGGCGATGATGTTACGGAAAGAACGCGGAGAGCAAGCGCCAGAGTAATTATGCGCCGTATCCGCGAACTGCGAGAGACTGAACCTAATACCGGCGTAATTACCGCAGGCGATTTAAACGAAAATCATGATGAGTTTTATAGGCGCAGCGGAACAATAATCTGTGCGCTGCTTCCCGATGATCCATACTGCGCTCAGTTGACAGGGTGCATCACAAATGACGGCGAATTTCCTTTTATGCAAAAAGATTTTATAATTCTCGGCGGAAATAAACCGCCTGAACCTTTACATTTTCCGCAGGAGTCTGTCGTGCTTTTTTCGCCCTGGCAGGATGAATTGGAAAACGGTTCGTACTATTACAGAAATGATTGGGAAACAATCGATCATTTTTTAATCTCGGCGCAGTTCTTTGACAACAAAGGCTGGGAATATGAAAAAACGGCGGTTATCAATTTTCCGCCTTTCGCAAACGCGAACGGCGTTCCGTTTTCGTATAACGCGCGTACCGGATTGGGACTAAGCGATCATTTTCCGCTGATGATGACATTAAAAATGACAAGCGATTAACCGCCTGACATTCGTCACTTCTTGTGGTGAGCCGTTGCTTTTGTATCTACAGAATTCAATATCGCCTGAAGCCTGTCTTTTTCGATCAGATCGATAAGACGGGCTTCGGTGTATCTTTTCGCTTCTTCGGTAAAAGCGCCGACCGTGATGCAAACGCCTTTTCCCGCTTTCACTTCCTTAAGATGCGAGTGGAAATCCCTGACAATCAATTCTCCGATCGATCCTTGAGTCCTGATAAAACGGAACATGATCAAATCCGACCACTTAGGCGTGTCAACTTCCGCGAGGATGTCCGCCCATTCGTTTTTATTAACAGATATATTTGTAATTTTTACTTTTGCTTTTTGGTAAAATGTCATTACAATTTTTCGGCACAGGGCGACAAAGTCCGCGGATGGAGCCATCAGGAAAACTTGCAGGTTACGGTTTGCGTTTAACTCAATATATTTACCCAGCAGTACCTGCACATCTTTGTATGAAGGATTTTCAGCCTGTATCTGTTTCAAATAGGGAATTGCTTTTCCGATTTCGTTCATTTTGATCAGCGTCGTGGCAAGTTTATAACGAAGCTCAACAAGGATATCGGCTTTAATATTCTGGTGGCGCAATCCTATCTCAAAATCCTGCACAGCGGCTTCAAGCTGCCTTGTGTCAAGGTGGATCGTTCCGGCGATAAGACAGGAGTTCGGACCCATTACAGGATCCGCGCGTAAATGATTAAAGATACGCAAAGCTTGTTCAATCTGGTTTGCCTCATGGTAACACTCGGCAAGCGTGTAAAGGGATTCCTTATCTTCCGGGGCAAGGTCTATCGCTTTTTGGATGAACGCCTTTGCTTCCTTCGGTTTTTTCAGTCTGAAAAGAGAGTGACCCAAGTAACGAAGAACCGCGGGGTTGTCCGGATCCTGCGTCCGCGCCGACTGTAAAAGTTGAACCGCTTTCTCATAATTTTTTCTGTCAAACTCCAAAGCGCCCAACTCAAAGTTAACCTCAAAGTTGTCCGCTCTGTTGCTTCTCGCGGTTGTAAACGCCTTATGCGCCTGATCCAGCAAGTTGAGTTTGCGGGCGGAAATACCGTAGCGTAAAAAAACCTCGAAATTATCAATACCCTGCACATGGCTTATCGTTATCTGATCAGCGAGGGTTTCGTAAGTCTTCATTGCCTTGTCCCAGTTCTGCTCTTCAAAATATGCGGTTGCCAAAGTATAAAGTGCCTGCACGTCATTCGGATTCTGAGCCAATCGTTTATTTGCTTCTTTGATCGCCGCTTCTTTGTCTTTAATCTTTCCGCCGGCTGACATTCCGCCGGTTTTCCCCATGAACATTAAAAAAATACTGACAACAAGAACAAGAGCGACTACACCAATTAAAATAGCAATCATAATCCTTATTATCGGATATTTTTGTATTTTTTAATACTGGTTTAGCCGATAATTATAACAAAATCGGCGGGTTCTGCCCTTGACAAAGGCAAATTCCATGCCTAAATTTAATACAGGCTGTTTTTTGTAACGGTCTTGAAGAAGGAGCTGTTCAATGGCGTCAAGTATCGGCATTAAAATTGCCAACGGTGAGTTTTACCCTATAATGGAGGAAAATTCATTAATCCGAAAAAGATTGATTCTTACTACAGTCCATGATAATCAGCCCAGTGTTCAAATAGATTTATATAGAAGCGCGGAAAACACCATGACAGATGCCCAGTACATAGGCAGCGTAGTTGTGGAAAATATCAAGTCCAAGCCGAGAGGCGAACCTTCCATCGAAATGGTAATTTCCTCCGATACGAACGGCGAGATAGTGGCTGACGCGATCGATCTTGATACCGGCGCAGGCGGCGAACATTATACGCTGACCGTCTCCCTTAAATCGCTTGATGTAAACACGCGTGACATGGAAATACCGGATTTTGAGCTTGAATCCAACGAAGAGCCTCCTTCCGGCCTTTACCACCACGCGCAGAAGCTCCGGGAAGAGAAAAAGCGTTCCGTGCCGGTTTGGGTATTTATATTGATTGGACTGCTGCTCATCCTCGGGCTTTTGGCCGTCTGGAAATTCGTGCTAGGCGGATGGAGCGGGTCTAAAACCGATGTGCAGAGCGTGCAGTATCAGCCGCCTGAACCCGCAAGGGAACCTGAACCTGTTTGGGTGCCGGAACCTGTAAGGGAGCCGGAGCCTATCCGCATACCTGAACCGGTAAGAGAACCTGAACCGGCAAGAGCGCCCGAACCTGCGCCTGTTCAACAGGTAATTGCTCCGCCTCCGGTGATTCAAGCGCCCGTAGCTCCCGCGCCTCAAAGACCGCAGGTCAGAAGAACGCGGAATCCGCCTGTTGCTTCTTACAATGTCCCCGCGAATATACCAAGAGAAGGCGTAAATTACCGCATCAGATGGGGAGACACTTTGTGGGATATAGCCGAGGCATTCTACCGCGATCCGTGGCAATATCCAAGAATCGCGCGGCATAATAATATCAGGAATCCAAACCTGATAATTTCCGGCAGAGTAATTCGCATACCGCCGCGGAACTAACGCGCACCTGATGCAAGCGAGAACGATTGTGACCATAACCCTGCCGGCTGCGCGGGGTTATCAGGTTCCCGCTGTTTTATTACTGATATTTTTAATTTCTGTTATCTCGTGTACATCGCCGCAAGTGCAAAGCCATGATCAAAGTCATATATATTTCTATCAGGCGCTGCTTCTTGATTCCAGCCCCGAAAACATCGAGGAAAAAATCAGGTTATTTGAAAGAGCTTTGCATAGCTCGAATGAGTATATCGTTCGTTTCGCGTCCAATGAACTTACCCTTTTAATGTCAAACGGACATGAGATTTCTCATTCCGCAAAACCGCATATCAGGCACAGTCCGATGTGGTCGGCGGCTTTTGATTCCGCCGGAAGCAAACAACGATCGCTTTCATTTCTGCTTGAGTTTGAGCAGGAGATTCACTCGTTCAACGACGCGCGGCGGTATATTCTTGATGAATGTGAAAACAGGCAGATTGACTTTGACGAAAACGAAAGAGCCGCCATCGACGGGCGGCATTCCGTCCATCGCTTAAGATACAATGAAGCATTGAATTTTTTTAGAACTTTTATGAATAACGGAGAATGGCCTTTACTGATACCTCGGTTTTTAATTGAATACCCCAACCTTATAAACGATCTTGGCAGAGCTTTCCAGTACACCCAATCCGGCAATGAAGGAAGCGATCTTTTTTTACTGTGGGAGAATAACCTGACAGATGATTCGGATGATTTGCGTTTCAGATTGATATTCTATGCCGCAAGAATAGCGCGCGGCAGAGGACAGGGAGAAACCGCGGTTCAGCTTTTTCAACAGGCGCTCCGGCTTGCGCCCGACATGGAGCAATCGAACGCTTGTATTTGGTATATTCTGGATTTATCGCTCGCTGTTTCAACGGATGAATTTCTAAAACAGCTTGATGAGTGTCTGCCGTATTGGTATTCAAGCGAAAATTTAAACGATATTTTGGACAGGGCGCTGCGTTCTTTCGTTGTAAACCATGAATGGGATAACATCGTTAAGGTTTTTACATTGATAAAAAACAACGGCGCTCCTGTTACGATTGTTTCCTACGCATGGACAATCGCACGGGCGATCGAAGAAGGCTACGCGCTTGATACGCGTCTTGCGTCTAACGTGCTTGGCGCTGATACCGCTGACAGCGCCGCTTTTATGCGGATTGTATACGATCACTCTGACATTATAAACACGCCGTTCCTCTATTACCGTTCGTTAAGCGCCGCGGCTCTCGATCTTCCGTTCCTTAATTACCGTGAAACTGTAATCAATACGGAGCTGTCTTCTTCGGCGTTAAAATTTATTCTCGGGTTTTTTAGCAACAACGCGTTGAATCACGCCGTCCATTTTATCAGGCTGATAGACGGAGAAATGTCCGCCGCCGAATTACGCGCCGCGGCTCAGGCGCTTTATCATATTGAAATGTACCCCCAGTCGATGCGACTCGTATCTCTTTACATTAACAGAGAAGGTTATACAAGGGAAAGGATCGATTTTGAAATGATGTATCCGCTCCTTTTCCCTGATTTGATTGATACAACCGCGGATCAATTCGGCATCGATCCGCCGCTTCTATTCGGCCTTATCCGCACAGAGAGTTCATTTCAAAGCGCAGTGGTTTCCCGCGCCGGAGCGGTCGGCCTTACTCAGCTTATGCCCGATACCGCGCGGGAACAGGCGGCGAATATCAGGCGCAGGGGTGGCCCTGATTTTTTCGGCCGCAACGACAGCATTAATACCGCCGATCCTGAAATCAATGTTTACATCGGTTCGCATTATTACAGTTATCTTATGGGGCTTTTCAACGATAATCTTCTCGCGCTTATGGCTTACAACGGCGGTATGGGGCGTGTGCGCCGCTGGACAGCCGCCAGTTCCCTGCCTTCGGATTTGCTTGCCGAAACTGTTACGATAAATGAGACAAGGGATTACGGGAAACGTGTTATAGGCGCGGCGGCGGTTTATAGAGAGTTATATTATTAAGAAAAATATATTATTATGTAATCAGGAGGAAGAAAAATGAATATCAACAAGTACATAGATAAGAAATACGAAAAGTTGTCACTTAAAGAACTTATAAAAGCGCCCGTTGACGCGATTCAGGGTATCAGCGAAGGAGACGCCAAACTGCTTAAAGAAGCGTTTAACGTAAAAACAATTTCCGATCTCGCGAAACTGAAATATATGAAATGGGCTCACGCGATTTGCCTGCTCGCCGACGGAGAAGATTCCAAACCCGGGTCGTATATGAATATAAATAAATTCCTGGATAAAAAATATGAAGAAATGTCTTTTAACGAACTCAAATTCGCTCCATTTGACGCGCTTGCGGGAGTCAGCGGGAATGACGCAAAGCTGATGAGAGAAGCATTTAGAAGAAAAGAGTTATCCAAATACGCGGCGCGGGCGCAGGCGATTGTAACGCTTGCCGAAGGTGAAGAGTAACCGCTGGTTAACAGTTTTCCTGATAAGTTTAAAAAGGCCAATTACCGCAGTAACGCGTTTTCCAGTTGAGTTCTTGGATTGCCGCCTCTTGCGGTTATTGTTTTAGCGGCGGCAATGTAAGAAATCAAATTACGCCCTGAGCGTTCGTACAGTTCTTCGTGGAAATTATCATCAGCATGATATAAACGGTATAATTCAAGGTAGGCGTTATTCACAGGTATTTCAGAAAAACCCCTGTAATTATCCGAGGTAAAACGGCTCTCGTATTCATTATCAAACCTTTCTTTGGCGGCATTTATTATACGTTCTTTCTCGGCGAGCTTTTCTTCCCTGTCAGCTTCACTTGAATAAAGAGTTTCCAGTTCCGCTATCAACTCCTGAATAAAACCGATAAAAATCCGGCTGTCTTCGCCGGAAGCGAGCATCTGCGCGTATTCATCGGAGTCAACGCCGTAACGGCTGCGCAGGTAATATTTCGCTCCTTCTGTGCCGATGAACTCCGCCAGCTCTTCGTTAAACTGAACCTGCCCCTTGATAAAAACAGTCGCGTGAACAAGCTCGTGGATGATTAGCTCGGCAAGCCTGTACGGGGAATAGTTTTTCATATAGGAATAAAGCGGATCCCTGAACCAGCCGAGCGTACTGAATGCGTCCACAGCGCGTACCCAGACATCAAGGTCCATGTTCTCAAGCCTTGCCCGCTCCCGGCGCGCGCCGTCAACATTAAAAAATCCTTTATAGGGCATTCTGCCGACAATGGGGTAATTCCACTCGTAACGGCGGAACGAGTCCCTGTTTGACGCGGAAACAACGGCCGCCAGATAATTACGGTCAATCTCGACATATTTGGTGTAATTACGGCTTTGCGCAAGCCCAAGCTCATCCATCGCGAAAGCGCGGATATCCGTTACAAGGCGGATAAAATCCTCATCATCAATCTGTTCCAGAGGGACAGCCCTGTTCAGGTAGCCGAGCATGGTTACACCCTGAGTTACCGTGTAGCAGCCGGAAAGCAGAAAACACAGCGCCGCGGCAAGGATTACCGGGCTGGCAGATAATAAGCTCCATTGGTTATTTATACTCATTTTTATCGTTCTCTTCTTGATATTAAATCATCATTATTCTATATTATATGCAAACAACAAATTAATTTCAAAATTGTTTTATATAGCCCTTTTCCGGGCGGTTTTATGTGGATCATTAGGAGGAATTTATGACAAGACCTGTGACGTTGTTTTCCGGACAGTGGGCGGATATGCCCTTTGAGAAATTTTGCGAAAAAGTCAAATCCTTTGGTTATGAGGGGATTGAGATTGCCTGCTGGGGCGATCACCTCGACTTGAAAAAAGCGGCAACCGACCCTAAGTATGTGGAAGAGCGTAAGAATATTTTAAAAAATTACGGGCTTAAAGCGTGGGCAATAGGAACTCATTTGATCGGCCAGTGCGTCGGCGATAACTGGGACCCGCGCCTTAACGGTTTTGCCCCGTCCGCTCTCGCCGGAAAACCCGAAGAGATCCGCAAGTGGGCGGTTCAGGAAATGAAATACGCCGCGCTTGCCGCGAAGAACATGGGCGTAAAAATCGTAACAGGATTCATGGGAAGCCCCATCTGGGCGTACTGGTACTCCTTCCCCCAGACAACGGACGAAATGATAAACGACGCTTACGCGCAGATTATCAAACTCTGGTCTCCCATTTTTGACGAGTTTGATAAATGTCAGGTAAAGTTCGCTCTGGAAGTCCATCCGACAGAAATCGCGTTTGACTACTACACCGCCGAGCGGCTTTTAAAGGAATTCAAAAACCGTAAAACTCTCGGCTTTAATTTTGATCCCTCGCATTTAATCTGGCAGGGTGTTAACCCGAATATTTTTATCCGTGACTTCGCGCCGAAGATTCTGCATGTCCACATGAAGGACACCGCTGTGACGCTGGACGGCAAGGCCGGAATCCTCGGTTCCTTTCTTACATTCGGCGATGTCAGGCGCGGCTGGAACTTCCGCTCGCTCGGACACGGCGATGTCGATTTTGAAAATATCATCCGCGAGCTTAACGCGATTAATTACAAAGGCCCGCTCTCTGTCGAGTGGGAAGACACCGGAATGAACAGGGAAGTAGGCGCGAAAGAAGCGTGCGAGTTTGTAAAGAACATTAACTTCTCGCCGTCTGATGTCGCCTTTGATGACGCGTTAAAAACAGACTAAGGTATTTTTACAAGGTCAATTGAAGGGCGATTAACTCAGTGGTTAGAGTGCTACCTTCACACGGTAGAAGCCACCGGTTCGAATCCAGTATCGCCCATCAATTGGCCTTTTATTTTAAGGAGATTAATAATGGGACACATATGGATGCTGATACCAATGATGGCATTGTCCATACCGATAATCACGATCCTGCTTTCATTTAGGCAGAAGACTCAGGAAACAAGATTAAAAGAGCTTCAATTAAAAAAAGAAATGCTGGAACTGGAAATTGCAAAACAAAACACCCAAATAAAATTACTGGAACAAGAAAATAAAAATCTAGATAAAATAATCGAAAACAGAACCTAAATCCTAACTAACCTCTAATCCCAAAATCCTATCCCCTAACTACTAACCCCTATCCCCTAATCCCTATTCCCTAAATAACCCCTATCCCCTAAATCCTATCCCCTAATTAAAACAGGCAAACTTAAAAACCCGTGCTTCTCGGTAATCCAGCGGCCGCCTTGAACAGCTTCTCCCGTGAAAAAGTTTGTCCACCCGCCATGCGGAACATAATAGGTAACCGTGTTATCTTCGCTGAAGACGGGAGCCACAAGAAGATCGTCTCCGAGCATATACTGTCGATCCAGATACGCGCAGGCGGGATCATCTGGGAATTCCATAAACATCGCGCGCAGAACAGGCGTTCCTTTTTCGCATGCCTGCTTCGCCGCGTGCAGGAGGCGCGGTTTTATCTTTTCTTTTAACTCTGCAAAAAAGCGGCATACATTGGCGGCGCTATCCGGAAGCGGGGAATCATCATCTACGCTCCAGGGTACGCGGTATGAGTGGCTGCCGTGAAGTCTTGAATGTGACGATAAAAGCCCGAAAGCAAGCCACCGTTTAAATAGCGAAGCGCCGGGTGTCCCTTCAAAGCCGCCGATGTCATGGCTCCAGAAACCGAAACCGGAAAGTCCGAGCGACAATCCTCCGCGCAAAGTTTCCGCCATTGCCTCGAATGTTGATTCGCAGTCGCCTCCCCAGTGAAGCGGGAAACGCTGGCCTCCCGCTGTCGCCGAACGCGCGAAGAGACAAGCTTCACCTTTGCCGCGTTTTTTTTCAAGGAGTTCAAAAACTGTTTTGTTATAAAGGAATGAGTAAAAATTATGATGGCGTTCCGAATCGCCGCCGTCAAAAAAAACAGCGTCATCAGGGATGCGCTCGCCGAAATCTGTTTTAAAACAATCAACTCCCATGTCAAGAAGTTTTTCAAGCTTGTCTGTGTACCACTTGGCGGCGGCAGGATTTGAAAAATCCACGATTGCCATTCCCGCCTGCCACAGATCGGTCTGGTATACAGAGCCATTTTTGTCTTTTAAAAAATAGCTGTTTTCTTTACCTTCGTTGAAAAGCGCGGAACGCTGAGCGATATACGGATTGATCCATACACAGATTTTTATTCCTTTGGATTTAATCCACGACAACATTCCTTTTGGATCGTTAAATGTCTCGTTATCCCAGATAAAATCGCACCAGTTAAATCCCTTCATCCAGAAGCAGTCAAAATGAAAAACCGATAACGGAATTTTTCTTTTTTCCATCTCATTGATAAAACTCATTACAGTTTTTTCGTCGTAAGAAGTTGTAAATGATGTAGACAGCCAGAGTCCGAAGCTCCACTGCGGAGGCATCGCCGGTCTTCCTGTCAGAAACGTATAACGTTCCAATACCGCCTTTGGCTGCGGGCCGTAGATGATAAAATATTCCAGCGATTCGCCGCTTGCGCAGAATTGAACGCGTGATGTTTTTTCACTGCCGATTTCAAGAGAGACCTTCCCCGGATCATTTATAAAAACGCCGTAACCCATGTTTGTCATGTAGAACGGAATATTTTTATACGCCTGTTCACTCGCGGTGCCTCCGTCGGCGTTCCAGATATCAACAGACTGCCCGTTCTTTACAAGAGCGCCGAAACGTTCCCCAAGTCCGTAGACGAGTTCTCCCACAGAAAGCGAAAGTTCTTCTTTTATAAAAGACCCTTCGGTACTGTCGATCATATACCCTGTTGATTTCACGAGGTTCTTTGTTAAAACTTTACTGCCGCCGCGGAAAACAATGTTCCACCTTTCGCTTATTTCGATTGTTACGGATAAATCGCCGCTTACAAGAGACGCTTCTTTTTCTGTTACGCGAATAGACGGAATAAACGCGGGATCTGCTTCCAGCGGGAAAAGCGGTCTTTTATCAGGGCCTCCTTCAAAGTGCGATACCTTCACCCTGATAATATTTTTAGCGGGGCTTGAATAGCGGATTGTAAGGAGCGGCATATTAAGAGTATCGCCTCTGTGCTTAATCGGTTTTCCGGGCGCGTATAAAACAAGCTCATTTCCGTTTTGCCGCGTGTCCAGAGCGCAGGCGGCGAAGTGCGCGCTGACGCCTTCTTTAAGAAGCCAGTAACCATTCGTGAATTTCATTTTTTACCCCGGGGAAAAATAGTGTTGTTCGATAACTTCAGTTATTGAACAAGTCAAATTAGCCTTGCAAATCAACAAGAGATGCCGAGTTCGCGCCGCTGTAAGATGAACGCCTGTTGCTTACAACGTACGGGTTAGTTCGCAGCGTTTTAATTTCCTGCCGCAGCTCCAACATTCGTTTCGACAGAAGTTCCTTGTTTTTGGTTGAACGCATAATCGCTTCGCTTTGCAGTTTGTCAAGCGATGCTTTAAGACTCGGCACTTCTGCGTCATCCGCACCGGATGCGCTTTTAGTCAGACTCTTGTCAGAGATAACCGAGTTGTACATTTCTTCCAGAGGATCGATAACTTTTTGGATCGAGAAAATGTCAGCGACAATTTTTTCTTCGATTTCAACATATGTTAAAAGATCTTCCGCGCTGCCCGATTCTATTACATCCTGCTGTTTGTCGAGTAAATCAAGATATGAACGAAACCTGTCCCTCTGCTGAGTCAGTAATGTTTTAAACCGTTTTAATACGGCGACCCTCTGCGCCAGTTCCGCCGAATCAATCTCCGCCGGTATTGCTTTTTTGTTATTTAACGCCGCTGCCATATTCCCTCCCTTATCCGCAAGTTGTATCAACCTGCTATATTAATTCCCGCCATCTCGCGGTTCGGCTGTTCTACAGTACTCTGACTGATCGAATTCCATGTGTTCCGAAGTTCAAAAAGCATATTTTTTACCGCTGTAATTCTATCCGCGTTTTGCGTAATATTGGCTTCCAACAGCTCTCTGTTAAACCATGTGTAAAGCGAGAATAACTGCTTAGATATTTCTCCTCCGTTCTCGAAGTCGAGCGATACCATCAATTCAGTAATTATTTCTTCGGTCTTCATAACGGATTTACTGATCAATTCAATTTTGCGTGGTTCTTTTTTTGCTTCTTCCATGAGCTCCAGCGCTCTTGTAAGCTGTTTGACCGCTTCGTCATAAAGCATAACGATAAGCTGCCCCTGACCGGCTGTTTTTATTTTAGTTTCTTTGTATGTGGTTGACGCGCTTTTATATGTCAAGATAGTCCCCTAAACCTATTATCGGCTTTCTTGAAATTTTTCATAACGATTAATATATCAATTTTCCATAATGAGGGACAGACATTCACTCTGGTTTCTTTATTAACAGCAGGTGACGCTCCTCGTCAAGGAACGGTACAGTAAGGGGTAATATTTCACATTGAGAGTGATAATTTTCCAGCGGCGCAATTTCAGCCTCTATTTTATCTTTTTTACCCTTGTAAGCGGCGATAATTCCGCCCGGTGCGCACGCGGCGGACAGTTTTTTAAGCAGTTCCGGCTCCAGAGGCAGAAAAGCGCGGAATGTAATGATGTCAAACCTGCCCGGAGCGGTTTTCTCAATGTCGTTTTCTTCGATTACTACATTGGAAAGCTCAAGAACGGCCTTTGTGTTGCGGAGAAAACCGGCTCTGCGCCCCATCCGCTCGATAAGGGTAAAACCGCATTGCGGCAGCGCAATCGCAAGCGGAAAACCAGGCAGCCCCGCACCGGAACCAACATCGGCAATGCGCGGCATATCGGTTTTTTGGTTCACAGAACGGAAGTTTGAAAATAATTCGATAAAAATTTTTAAAGGCGCCAGAGAATCTAAAATATGTTTGATTATTAATTCGTTTGTATCTTTTACTTTAACAAGACCGTATGCCGGATTAAACAATTCAATCTCGTTAATATACCGTTCCAGAAGCGAAATTGATTTTGATACATTTAAACCGCAGAGAGACGCGGAGTCACGGCTTTCCTCATTCCCTCCGCGCAGGTTTGCGGTTAAAATATTTTTATATAAAATATCTATGCCTTCAAAAAGCAGGGAATATTTACCGGGCATTAAATAAAGTGAACCAGGTTTTTCTCTTCATAAAAACCGTTTGCCTTCGCCAGTATATAAGTGCCGAACGCATTCAACATTACATCTATAAATGTGCCGATTGCGATTAGATAAAAAGCGAGCGGTTTTAAAATCAGATAACCTGCGCTGTACTCTCCCCCGCCGTAGCTCATGCACAGCGCCGCCAGAGCGATATACGCTCCTTCTCCGGGATGTCGCGCCAGAATAAACGAGATAATAAGAGCGTGAACGCCTATGACAAATAATTCTACCGGAGAAATCATCAGATACGAGTAAGATTTAATGATAACGATAAATGCCGCCGCCGCAACCATCGCGCTGCCGCATCTGCAAAAAGTAGCGAATAACGAAAGCGACAACGCGCTTGAACGCCTGCGTATGCCGAAATTTTCCTTTGAGTGGCGCTGCAGAACAGGGATTGATAAATTGACATCTCCCGAGAAAAACGCCGCAAGCGCGGGGCCGAGAAAACCGTAAAGAACGCGCCAGGGATTGACTCTGGGTTTTAAAAAATAACAAAACAGGGGAAGAATACCAAAGCAGAGGATGATGCTGAAGGCCGCCAGCATAATAATAAAATCGTTGAATACCTTCGCCTGCAGCACTCCGCTGAAACGCACTGCCCAAAACGCGGCAAGTACAATCAGGATGAAGCCGAGAATTTCAGAGAAGAAAGACGCAACATGGTAAAAAATTCTTGAAAGCGAATCTAAAAGGGAAATTACAGGTTTGGAATAAGTTCTGTCGTAATTAAGCCCTATGCCGAGAAAGAACGCGAACACGCAGACGGGAAAGAGATAAATGCCGCCTCCGGCTAGGACGCTTAACATATTTGAAGGGAACAAATCAAGTACATTATTCGCGACATCAAGCCTTAAAACTTCAATCTGTTCGACTGTTTCTATCGGGATTCTGTTAGGTGAAAATATTGCGGTGACCAGTATGCCGGAAAAAATTACAAAAACAGCCGCAGCGGCGATGAACAGAAAATTTTTAAGAAGCATCGGCCAGAACTGTTCATCCATGCGAAGCTCGTAAATCGCGATAGTCAGGGAAAAAACAAGCACAGGAACAACAGCGTATCTGCCAATTCCCAAAGCCAGCCTTTCAAGCCATTGCAATGTTGAAAATATTACCTCATTTTCCGGAAGCAAAAAGCCTATTGTCATCCCTAAAATAGAACCAATAAGCAGTTTAATCCATACTCTCATAATGTCCCCTCTCAAAACACAAGTAATGTATTATAAATAGCAGAATAAACTATTTATTAAAAAAATCCTAGAGATTTATACCGGCAGTTATTATCTACATAATTATGTTTTTCTAATAATTGAAAAACAATGTTGAGGACATAAAAAATATGCTTGATTTTATGTAGGTAATAACCTACACTATATATATGGAATACGAAGTTGAGCAGCTTGATGCATTTATAACATGGTTTGACAATTTGATTGACGCACGCGCAAAACATCGTATCAGAGCAAGGATTGAACGCGCCAAAGGAGGGAACTTCGGTGATTGGTCGGCTGAAGGCGGAAAGGTTCGGGCAATGGTTATAGATTACGGTCCAGGTTACCGCTTATATTATACGATTCACGGGAAAAAAATTATTATCCTCCTTTGCGGAGGTGATAAAAGCACCCAACAAGCAGATATTAAAACAGCTCACAAATTGGTAAAGGAGATAGATTAAATGAAAACTACAAAGTGGGATATTTATGATCAACTAAAAACTGAGGAAGACATCGAAGGTTTTATTGAAGCGTCCATTGAAGAAGCAAAGAACGATACCGATCCAAAATTTCTTATTCATGCGCTTGAGACTGCCGCACGGGCTCGCGGCATGCTTAAAACAGCAAATGATGCTGATGTTGACCGCGCAAGCCTTTACCGCATTCTATCCGGCGAAACAGATCCAAGAGCCAGCACTCTTGCAAAAATTGCAAATGTATTTGGTTACCGCCTGACACTTGTTAAACAAAATGCTTAACGTGCTGTTATTTTAATGATATCTATTTAGAGTCTAATTATATTGGCATTTGTCAGCGTCTCTACGCCGGTTTTAGTTATCAAGTAGTCATTCTCCAAACGGCAGCCGCCGAGGAGCGGATCGTAGAGACCGGGTTCCAGAGTGAAAATCATTCCTTCGGACAGCACCCATTCATTCTCGCTGGAATTTTTAATTGCAGGTCCTTCATGTTCCTGAAGGCCGATTCCGTGTCCGAGCGCGTGCGGCATCTGCTTTTTGGATTTTGCGAAAAGCGCGTCCACCGCAGCGGCGATTTCCTTTGCGGCGGCGGCGTTATGCGCCATCGATGCGGCGAGCTTTGCCGCTTTCTCGACAAGAGCGGCGAGTTTTTCCTGCTTCGGGTTTAAATCGCGGGCAAAAGTGAGAGTTACATCAGTGCAGTAGCCGCGGTACTTTACGCCAAAATCCAGAATGGAAAGCCCCTGAGCGCCGAATGGCTCTGATGTCCACGGCGGGAAGGCGTGAATGGCAAAACTCCGCCCCGCTCCGGCGGCAAGGGTTTCAAAACTCGTTCCCTCGCAGCCTCTTCTGCGGGATTCTGTTTCGATAAATAAAGCGGCGTCAGCTTCGGTTTTTAATTTTCCCGAACGTACATTTTTTTCCAGAAGCTCAATTAATTCATTTGTAATTTCCGCGGCTTTCCGCATGATCGCGGTTTCTTCCTCGTCCTTAACCGCGCGTAAATTTCTCATTTGCGAAGCCGCTCCGCTGTTATGGCAGATGATGTCGTAATCGGTAAGCTCTCCTACATAATCAAGAAAGACCGGATAGGGAGTAACAGGAGATATTTCGATTTTTGAGCCGAGAGGAATACCGAACGTTTTTGACACAACTTTGACCGCGCTCAGCGGTTTTCGATCAAAATCATTATATGAAGCGATAGTAACAGGAGCGTTTCCGGCGTAAATTTTCGCGAGATTGACATCCCACGCGGCAAGAACCGCCTTTTTGTCGACTGACAGAAAAAGAAGGGCATCGGAAGGAAACCCTGTAAGCCAGCGGATATTTGAATCGCGCCTTGATTCACAGTCCTCCAGCACTAACAGCGTTATGCCTTCACGCGCCATCCAGTCATACATTTTTTCAAACCTTGCCGCGTAAACCCCGTTGCCTGGACCGCAGACGCTGTTTTCTTCCATGAGATAATCCTTAATTGCAAATTCGGGAGACTAGTGTTTTTCCTTTACTTTTTCTTTTTCCTTGGTCACTTTCGCTTCCAGCTTGTCTATCATTACATCGATGGCTTTGGTTAAATCAAAATCAACTTCCGTTACATGAACAGAAACACCCCAGCGGAAGTTTACCGTAGCCTCGGCGCTAAAATCTTTTTCCTTTTTTATAGTTATCATTAAATCCACAATCATGTTTTCGGCATTTCGAAGCCTTTCGATTTTCTTATTCAGATACTCCTTCGCGTCATCGTGTAGTGAAAAATGCAATGCTTTAATTTCCAAGTTCATCTTATACCTCCTGAATTTTTTACCCGCCTGAGTCCGCTTCGCGCTTGTTCACTCTGCGGGTATAGGAAGAGCCCATGTCGAGTTCCTTCCTATATTTTGCCACAGTTCTACGCGCAAGCGCAATTCCTTTTTGATGCAGCAAAGCCGAAATTTCTTGATCCGATAATAGCCGGTTTTCCGCGGAAATTATCTCTTTAATAATCTCTTTTACGCTTTCTTTGGAAAATCGTGAACCGCTCGACCCTGCTCCGCTGATAGAATTCGTGAAAAAGTGCCGAATTTCGTAAATTCCCCACTCGGTCTGCATATATTTACCATTTGCGGTTCGGGAAACGGTGGTTTCATGTACATCCAGCTCTCTTGCGATGTCCCCCAGGGTGAGCGGAGCCAGATATTTCGGGCCGTTTATGAAAAAAGGACGCTGAAATTCCAAAACGGCGTTTGCCACTCTGATAAGAGTCTTGTTCCGCTGGCTTAAATGGCTGATAAAAAGCCTGGCTTCCTTAATATTTTCCTTAGCGAACTCTCTTGCGTTTTGATCGGCGGAATTTGTGAACTCTTCAAAAGATTTATTAATGCCCAGAACGGGAAACGCCTCATCATTCAGATTGATAAAAAACTCATCCTTATCCCTGACCACCTTGATATCCGGCACAACATAGCGCACTTCATTATGCCTTGACTCAAACGCCCGCCCCGGAAAAGGGGAAAGTCTTTTTATGTTTTCGCATAACACACGGGTATCTTCTTCGTCAAGGCCGATTTTTTTCGCGAGCGCAGGAAATTTTTCGCGTTCAAAAAGCTCAAGCTCGTCAAGTATTTTTTCCATTTCGGCGATTTCCGCCGCGTCGTCAAACTCCAAAGAGAGCTGAACACTGAGCGATTCACGGTAACCGTTTGTACAGGTTCCAGCCGGATCGAGTCTTTGAACAAGTTCGACGGCCTCTTTTAAACGCGGCGGCTGTTCGGGGAACAGAGCCTCCGGACGCTCCTTATGGAAACCGTCATCATCAAGATTTTGAACAAGAGTTTCGGCGGTAATCCGCAAATCGTCATCGACAGGTTCAAGCTGAAGCTGGCGCAGAAGGTGTTCCTGCAGCGTTTCAGGCCGCGTCAAAACGCCTTCGATAAAACGCTGATGTTCATCCGAAGCCTGCTGCCCCCGCCTTCCGGGATCGGAAGTTGATTCAAAATATTCGTATCTTTCGCCGCGCCCTGTCTCAGACTCATCCAGCCTTACGGTGCTTTTATCTTCAATTACTTCCAGCGCCGGGTTACGTTCCAGCTCTTCTTCGATTCTTTCCCGCAGATCCGCGATTGGCAGTTCCATCAGTTTGATCGATTGAAGGAGCTGCGGATTCATCCTGAGGCGTTGTTCCTGAATCAACGAAGTGCGTTGAACCTGCATGATTATATGTTAAACCTGTATCAGAGATTAAGCAAATTATAGTCTGAATGTTATAAAACCGGTAGAAATCAACTCAAGCATCATTCTCTGTAAAATACCCTTTCCACACTTTTTCGATCCCCATCAATGTTTCTTCTCTGTTTAACAAATTTTTAAGATAATTCCCCCATTTCAAATTATCGCAGAAAAAGCTGAAAAAACGTTTGGCTCTTGATATATGAAACTCAGGCGGTTGATATTTAGCAAGCAATTCCAAAAACCTTAATCCAATGTCCTGAAGCTGGGGGGGAGAGGGCTCTGAAAAAACGATTGGAGGAATCCGCTTCCGAGCCTTCTGCGAAGTCTCTCCAGCGGGGAACTCCAAAAATTGTTTTTCCAAAGCCCTCTCCCCCTCAGCTTCGGGATATTGATTTAAAGCGCAAATTTTTGCCTGTTTAAAAATCCACGGCTGGCGTACCGCTGCTCTGCCTGCCATTACAGCGTCGCAGGGTCCCTGTGCGCGTTTGACCAGTTCTGCGGCATCAGCTATGTCCCCATTACCGGCAACCGGGATTTTAAGCTCTTTTCTCAATGCGCCGACATAGTCCCAGCGGGCGAGGCGTTTGAATTTTTCTGTGACAGTGCGGGGGTGGAGGGTGATAAGCTCTGTCCCCTCTGATTCCAGGCGGCGGCAGAACCGGACAAGGTAATCAAAATCATCCTTAAAACCTATCCTCAATTTGACGCTGAGGCGCCGTTTTACCTGCGGCCGGACGGCGGAAATTAACTCTCCGGCACGGTCTATTGATGCCATCCATGCGGCTCCGGCGCCTGTTTTTCGGATTAATGGGGCGCTACAGCCCATATTTATGTCTATTCCGGCACATTCCCGGCTGTCCAGCATGGCTGCGGCTTGTGAAATAACCTGTAAATCGGAACCTACAAGCTGAAAAACCAGTTTTTCAGGCTTTGGATCAGGGTCAATATACCATTTTTCGAAGGGACCTCCGGCAAAAAGAGCCGCCGCGCTAATCATCTCTGAGAAATAGCAGTCACAACCGCCGAAATCTTCTATTAACTCTCTCAAAGCCCTGTGGCTTAATTCCGCCATAGGCGCCAGCATAAAAGGTACGCTCATTTATACCTCATAGACAAAAAAACTGAAAATATGTTAAAAAAAACACTTTTAATAAACATGGTAATAAATTATTTTATAATCATAACCGCTATTGACTTATTTCCAATTATAGCATATATTGATAAAGAGAGGAGCGTACAGGATGGTAGCAAAGAGTGATATGCCTAATATCAATGAAAAGGCCGCTGAAGGTATAAAACCGGAGGGAGTTCCGTACCGGGTTCTGGTCGTTGATGACTCGATGTTTATAGCTAAGCAGCTTGGTCAGATTTTTACGTCCGAAGGCTTTGAAGTGGCTGATACTGCTGCCGACGGAGCCCAAGGGGTCGAAAAATACAAGGCTGGGCAGGGAACCATCGATCTGGTAACACTGGATATTACTATGCCGGTTATGGATGGCGTTACAGCATTGGAAAAAATTCTGGAATTTGATAAGGCTGCCAACATTATCATGGTAAGCGCGCTAGGCAAGGAAGATGTTGTTAAAAAATGTCTTTTAATGGGAGCCAAAAGCTACATTGTAAAACCCTTGGACAGAAAAAAAGTACTGGAAAGAGTTGTATCCGTCCTTAAGCGGTAACATGTCATTTTTAACCAGGTAAAATCTCAAGCAAGATAAGTGAGGGCGTATTGTCCTCGCTTATTTATTTTTAAAAAGCTTTATTACGTGCATACATATGCCGTTTAAAGGTTTGATTTAAATATGAACAATTCTGTTTGTTTTTATAATGGAACTGTCCTTACCGGATTCGCGGCAATGGAAAATTGTGCGGTTCTTGTCGAGGACGGATTAATATCCGACGTACTATCGCGTAAACGTTTTGATCAATTACAGTTAGACAGCTCTGTAAAATTAATCGATGTGGGCGAAGCTGTAATCGCGCCCGGATTTATCGACACGCACATACACGGTATGGGCGGTTACGGCACTGAAGATGCCGACACCGATTCTATACTTCAAATGTCCATTTTGTTAGCCCGGTTTGGAGTAACAGCATTCAATCCGACACTCTACCCCGATGAACCGCAGCGCATGCTTCACGCAGTACGTCAAATCACGGCCGCAATCGGCAAGGAAGAAGGCGCACGGATAATGGGGCTGCACCTTGAAGGCCCGTTTATATCTCCTTACAGGCTGGGCGTTCAAAAACCTGAAACTGTTTCTCCTGTTAATATCGATCTGATGGAAAAATTGTGGGAAGCTTCATCGGGGCATATTGTGAATATGACCGTTGCTCCTGAATTAAAACACATGAGGGAGCTTGCGCTCTACTGTATCAAGGAAGGCATAATTCTACAGGCAGGTCATACAAACGCCGAATACGACAATATGACAGAAGGGATGCAAAAGGGTATTTTACATTCTACTCATCTTTTTAACGCGATGAGAAGGCTCGATCACCGTAACCCGAACGCGGTCGGCGCGATATTGATCCACACGGAAATGTCATGCGAAATAATCGCCGATGGTTTTCATGTTCACCCCGATCTTTTCAAGCTGCTGTTACGAAATAAACCGATAGACAGAATCGTGCTTGTTACAGACGCTGTAAAACCGACCGAGCAAAAAGAAGGACCGTTCTTTGCCAACAATGAAGAAGTGTATTTTGATAAAGGGGTCTTTTGCAGAAAATCCGATAATGTAATAGCCGGATCAGGACTGACGATGATCCGCGGCATCAAAAATCTTACGGCGGAAGGTTTCAGCCTGAGCGACGCGGTAAAAACAGCTTCGTTAAATCCGGCGCAGATCATGCGGTACACCAATCAGGGAGCGATAATCCCGGGGCGTTATGCTGATATAACGGTATTCGATAATGAGTTTAAAATCCGCCATGTGATGATAGGCGGAAAACTAATAATGTAAAGGGGAAATCATGCGTTTAGTAATTCATCCCAATTATGAAAAAGCAAGCCGGTGGGCGGCGGGGTATATCGCGGAAAAAATTAACGCGGACAAAGGAACCAAACCATTTATACTTGGTCTTCCGACAGGTTCAAGCCCGCTTTTGCTCTACGGAGAATTTATCAAAATGTATAAGGAAGGAAAACTTTCCTTTAAAAATGTGCGCACTTTTAATATGGATGAATATATCGGGCTTAACGCGGATCATCCGCAGAGCTATCATTATTTTATGATGAACGCACTTTTTAATCATGTTGATATAGATCGCGGCTCCATTCACATTCTTGACGGAATGGCGCAGGATCTTCAGAAGGAATGTTCGCAATACGAAGAAGCAATAGCCGCGGAAGGCGGAATCGATCTATTCCTCGGCGGCATGGGAAGCGACGGGCATATAGCGTTTAACGAACCCGGCTCTTCGCTTGTCTCCCGCACAAGAGTAAAAACGCTCACCATGGAAACAAAAGCGGCCAACGCGCGTTTCTTTGACGGCGACATTACAAAGGTACCCGGCACCGCTCTAACAGTCGGAGTGGGAACAGTGATGGACGCGCGTGAAGTCCTCATAATCGTAAACGGCAGAAGCAAAGCCCGCGCACTCCGCGCAGTAATCGAAGAAGGCATTAACCATATGTGGACTCTGTCATGTTTACAGATGCACCCGAAAGCAATAATAGTTTGCGACGAAGACGCCACAGAAGAATTGAAAGCCGGAACAGTCCGCTACTTCAAAGATATAGAAAGAGAAAATATTAAGATATGAAAAATGCGGCATTTGTGTGGTTAGCGGTTAATTTATTTCTATACAATGTTCCATTTATACACGCGCAAGAAGAATATTTATTTTCATTTTCAGATCCAGTGCATCTTTGGGGGAACGGCGTTGAACGCGTTATCGAAGAAGCGTACAGGCAATGTTTTACAACAAGGATCATCGACGGCAGAGTGATGAACATACGCCTGCCGTTCGCCATGATGAATGAACGCGACATCATGCTGGAAACGCCGATACCTGTTTTCGCGGGCGGCAAGGGAAGTCCGCAGACGCTCATGCCGGTAATCGACGAAATACTTGACAGCGAAGGCTTCGCTGAATATATAAACGCGTTTTCGTCAAGGCGCGAAAGAGCGCTTCTTTTTGATTTGCAAGAACTTACATGGACATTTTCTTCGGATATATTTATCATCGCGAGATTGAAAGCTGGAACCTACAGAATCCTCCCGCACCGCCCGCACATATTAACATCGGGAAGAGGCGCACAGGAAACAGATGTTCACAATTATCTTTACTGCATCGGTCTTGTAGGCATTGATTGTTCAGGCTTTGTCTGGCATATCCTCTCATACATCGGCGCGCGCGGCGGAACGGATCTCGGCAGGATCATCAGCCCCGCTCTCGGACTCCCGCGCGGCGCAGACCCGGCATTATACGCCGGTACATCATTCTTCAGTTCGCAAAACCCCCAATTGATCGACGTTAGCGATGAAATCCGCAATCTCCGCCCTGCTGATATCCTTTTATTCAGAGACACATCAGGAACGGTTGTACACTCGGCAATCATTCAATCAATTGATTACGCAAGGGGAGTGATCCGTTATCTGCAATGCACAAACGTAGCTCCCGCGCCTGAACGCGGCGTTCATGAATCATTCATTTATTTTGATCCGGCAAACCCGTCAGTCTCGCTTAAAGATCCTTCTCTTCACTGGACACAGCGAAGAGCTCCGTCTTTCCCGGGCGAAGAAGTGCCGTTCGCGAACGACGGCGATTACTTCCGCAACAGAGCAAACGGCGGCGGAAGAGTCGTGCGCCTTCGTGCGCTTATCCCGGTGATAGAAAGAATGGGGTGGCGGGAGTAAACGGAAACCTGTGTTGACATATAACTTTTTAAAATGGAATGTCAGACCATGGTCGCTTAAAAATGGCAGAATACGAAAAAAGGGTTCGCGCAAAACACAATGAATATGTGGATTAAATTTCATTTTTAGCCACGAAGGCGCACCAAGAACAATTGCCCTATTATTTTTAAGAAAAGAATTTAATTATAGCTTTCGCTACAAGTTCATTCACATCTGTGTGCCTGGGAACTTGAGTAGATGTATTAGTTCTGGGGTTTTCATAAATATCATGATTAGCACCATGCCGGACGAAAACAGCGCCTCTTTTTATTATCTCTTTAATTAGTTTCTGGCGCTTCAAGCAGAAACCTTTAATCGCAGCACACCGCTTTTTCTCTTTGAGGATAATCTTTCATCTTCTTCCTGCCTTATTTGATATAAATCCGTCAGCATTACTTCCAATTCTGAAAGATCATGTCCCTGAGTCAGATGATCGGGGTATGCGTTTATGAACCCGACAAACCAGCCATCGTCAGCTTCCCAATAAGTGTAAGGAATTTCCATGATCGGATTATAAATTAAATATCAGGAAAAATCCAGAGATATTTGACAACAGTTGTTTTTTGTTTTAACCACGAACTGCGCTAACTCGTACCTCGAGGTACACACGAAAATAAGATTGTAGCCGCGAACCACACTAACCAACACAAACAAAATTTGGCTGCTGCTGCCTTTTCTAAGAATTTCACACAGGGACTCGGAGTTCACAGAGAACACGGAGAATTTTTTAGCCGCGAACCACACGAACAAAGACGAACAAATTTACCAGCAGCTTCTTTTTTTTACCTAACTTCTGCTGGTGTGTATGTTACTCCGGAAACATTACGGACGACACGGAAGCCGAGGCTGTAGTGCTGGATAGATGGAGTGTAGTTGAACCGGTTCGCGGAACGGACGTAATCGGCTGAATTGCCCCAGCTGCCGCCGCGCACCACGCGAGCAGACCACGAGGACGCGCCCGTTGGATCACTCTGCGCTCCCGCAGAGTACGCCCCGTACCAATCCCAGCACCACTCCAATACATTTCCGTGCATGTCGTAAAGTCCCCATGCGTTCGCAGGTAACTGCCCTACAGGTCTTGTTGTATTCCCGCTGTTTGCTCTATACCAGCCTGTGTTATTGCTTATGTTCGCTCCGGTGTTATACGCTGTTGTTGTCCCGGCTCTGCACGCGTATTCCCATTCCGCTTCTGTAGGTAATCTATATCCGTTAGTGTTCCTGTTCCATGTTACATTTGTTCCGCTCATTGTATACGCGGGTGTTAATCCCTCCCTCTGGCTTCTCCTGTTACAGTACTCTACAGCGTCAAACCAGCTTACTTGTTCTACTGGACGGTCTAAATCCCCTGTAAATCTGCTTGGGTTTGTTCCCATTACTTCTTGATATTCCCTCTGCGTTATTTCGTATCTGCTCATTAAAAATGAACTTACCGTTACCCGCCTCTGTGTTTCATCATTTTCACGCCCTGACTCATTCGTACTCCCCATCGTAAATGTTCCGCCTTGTATGCGTACAAATCCTGCGGGGACCGTGGTGTTTGTTGTCGCTGCGGGTGTTGGCGTTACGGCAGGTGTTGGTTGTACCGCTGCTGGTGCGGGAGCCGGCGTTGGACGCGGCGGCGCCGGTGTCGGTGTAACAACGGGTGCAGGGTGTACCGCAGGCGCGCTTTGATTTATTGAATAGTAATCCAGACTTACAATGCTGCCTTCAATGTACGGGCGTTGATTATTATTTGTAAGGCGTAATGTTTCGCGGGTTATGCTTCTTATAACAATGCTTATGTCCTGCGCAGTCTCCATGTTCTGCATGAATGCGATTGCAAACGGACTGTTGCGCTGCCCCTGTCCGTCGGCGGCTTGCGTGTTGGCGGCTGTTGAATATATCACCATTATATCAGGAGGTAGATCGTCTAAAACGGCAAGACCTCTTGTACCTGCGCTGCGGTGGCTCGCCGACCTTGTTCTGAACGGATTGTTTCTGCAAGCGTCAAGCACCACAATGTTTACTTTATTTCTGGCGGTTCTCTCAAGACCGGATATAAGCCTGTTTACAGGATATGATGAATATTGCGCGGCCACTTCGTCCGATAAATCAGCGTCAACAGGCAACAGGTAATTTTCACCGTCCATCTGTACGCCGTGACCCGCGTACCAGAAAAATCCCTCGTTGTTCCTGTCGCCGGAAAGCCTTTGAAAAAACGTATTAATTGCCCTTCCCATCGCGGCGTTGTTCACATTAGTCTGCAAATCAACCTGATACCCAAGCGTGCGAAGCCTCGCCGCGACATCGGTCGCGTCATTTACAGGGTTTGTAAGCCTGTCCCGCGGGTCAGCGTAATTGTTATTTCCAATCACTAGCGCGAATCTCTGCGCGGCGGAGACGCTTTGCTGCGATGAAACATTCGGCGTAAAAACCGCTAGAAATAATAATAAAGTAAAAAATAAAATCAGCGCCTTTTTCACAAATCCTCCAGCATAATATTAATTTTACACCAGAAATATTACCTGAACAAGAAATTTAAGTAACATTCGATCCCGTACGCGTCTGGCTGGATCTGGTGATCCGAGGAAACCTTACTGGGAATCCGCTTGCGAGCCCTTCGCGTCCTTTGGATGCGCGGTCTCTCCGGCGGGGAACCGCAAAATGGTTTGCCCGGATCACCAGCCCCAGCCGGCCGCGTATGAGATGTAAATATTAATTACCTTTTATCTTCCTTACAGCAGAAACTAAATTTGGTAGCAGCTACCTTTTTTCCCAAACTAAGGACGGACGACGCGGAAGCCGATGATGTAGCTCCGAATAGTAGGAGTGAGGTAGCTCCGGGACGCGGAACGGACTAGCGCGGCTGCAGTGAGCCAACTGCTGCCACGTACCACGCGATTAGACCCCGAGGACGCGCCCGTTGGATCACTCTGCGCTCCCGCAGGGTAATCTCCGTACCAATCCCAGCACCACTCAAGTACATTTCCGTGCATGTCGTAAAGTCCCCATGCGTTCGCAGGTAACTGCCCTACAGGTCTTGTTGTATTCCCGCTGTTGGCATAATACCAGCCTGTGTTATTACTTATGTTCGCTCCCGTATTGTACGCTGTTGTAGTCCCGGCTCTGCACGCGTATTCCCATTCCGCTTCTGTAGGTAATCTATATCCATTAGCGATCCTGTTCCATGTTACTGTCCTGTTATCTACGCTGCCGCTTATTGTATACGCGGGTGATAATCCCTCCCTCTGGCTTCTTCTGTTACAGTATTCTACAGCGTCAAACCAGCTTACTTGTTCTACAGGACGGTTTAAGTCCCCTGTAAAATGGCTTGGGTTTGTTCCCATCACTTCCTGATATTCCCTCTGCGTTATTTCGTATCTGCTCATCATAAATGAACTTACTGATACCTGCCTCTGTGTTTCATTATTACCACGCCCTGCCTCATTCGCGGGGCTACCCATCGCAAATGTTCCGCCTTGTATGTGTACAAAGCCCTCGGGAACTGTCGTGTTTGTTGTCGCTGCGGGGGTTGGCTGCGGCGTTGGAGTTACTGCCGCGGGTCTTGTTCCAAGATAAATTGAATTTGCGCCGGAGAAACGCAGGGACAGTTCGGGTTCCTGATCGCCGTTTGTCATTGAACTTACCTGTCCCATCGTTCTGTCAAATATATCAAAGACGCTTAAGCCGGGGGCGCGAAGGTTCGTTAATAGCTGACTTGTAAATAAACCGTTTCTGCCTTCGCCGTCCGCCGCCTGCTGTCCGGCTCCTGCAGCGAACATGACTATGGTTCCTGACGGAGCGCGCGCCACAGGCGATAAACCTCTCGCGCCGCTTCTTCCCCAGCCAAAAGGATTGTCCCGGCATGCGTCCAGCACTACCATGTTAAGCTCGTTCCTTGCGCCGGAAAGAGTCGTTAGTACAAACTGAAGAGACACCGCGCGTTCGCGTAAATGGGATTCATTTCTAATCGAGCTTGCCTCAACCGGAATCAGATAATTCTCCCCATTAGCCTGTACGCCGTGCCCCGCAAAAAAGAAAAAACCGTAGGAATTGGGATTTCCGCTGAGGCGTCTCCCCAAATTTTCCACCGCGTCTTCCATCTGTGAAAGATTGCCGTTAAGAACTTTCTGCACTGTAAAACCCAGATTTCGTAAAGTAGTTTCCATATCGTTAGCGTCATTCACAGGATTCCTAAGCGGATTTATCCCGTTATATGCCGAATTACCTATTACAAGAGCGAATTTCTGCTGAGCTGAAACATTCTGCGTTAAAACTAAAATAAATAACAGTAAAAATAAAACCAGCGTCTTTTTCAAAATTTTCCTCACATCACAAAAGTATTTACAATAATATACATCAATTGATATGATTTTTCAACGAGATAGAGGTGATAGTCATTTAAATAATTGTACGGAAAATTAAACTTTACAACATTAGATCATAAACACGAAATTGATGAGCCCCACCATCAATCCGAATAAGATAATAACCGCTATGGTAAAAGCAACCAGATAAACAAAATGGTTAAGCACCGTTAAGGTGGTTGAAACGAACATTTCCATCATGCAATTAATATACCGCGCTCAATGCGCTAATTCAATGTACTATTCCATGTTCTCCGATAAACACGAGGCCGCTTCCTTCCAGACAAGCTGATCTTTCTCGCTCAACTCCGCGAATTCTTTCTGCCTGCCGTAAGCCGATAACTCAATAAACTGATCCAGTCTTTTTTTTAGCTCATTGAATTTATGCTCCTGGAAATTTTTAAGCCACACAGGTACATTTCTCTTTGCGCCTTTGGGAGTGAACAACATACCTGAATAATGCGGAGCGCATAAACCATCGGAAGAAATAAAAAAAGAACGCAGCTCCTGCTCTTCAACTGAGTTGCCTCCGGCGTTACTGATAAAGTCGAGATACTCCTGCTCTATCATGTCGCGTTGAACGCAAACCGGGCAGCGGCCTTTAGGGCGCCAGGGCTGCCGCCGCTCGAAACCTTTGATCCTGTCTTCCAGAATGTCACGCGCGAGAATCGCGACCGCAAGCCCGTCACGGTAAGAAACGAGATTCTTTGAATGGAAGGAACAAAAACCGCCGGCTGCGCGGTAAAGAGCGCGGAAACCTCGGTTGGTAATATGTTCAAACAAAAGATTATCGATATAGCGGTGAGCTCTGTCAATTATGATTGTACAGAGCGGACAGCCTTTTTCCTTGCACGCTTTTTCGAGTTGAAAAAAATTGATATGCTTCTCAATGGCCATAAGATCCTTATAGTAAAGCGGCCGAGTCAGCCCGGAGGCCAGCCAAGAGCGCGTCCGCCGAGAAAATGAATATGCAGATGATCAACAGTCTGCCCGCCGTCAGTCTTCGCGTTGATTACAAAACGCCCGCCCTTCTCTTCGCAGCCTTTCTCTTTCGCGATCTCCTGCGCCTTAAAAAAAAGCCTGCCGAGCAAAGCGGTGTCCGCTTCTTCAAGTTCAAGAAGACTTTGTATGTGCTTTTTAGGGATGACAAGATAATGCACCGGAGCCATCGGAGTTATATCGAGGAAAACGAGCATCTCATCATCTTCGTAAAGTTTTTTAGAAGGGATTTCCCCGGCGGCTATTTTGCAAAAAATACAATCACTCATCTTCTGAGTATAGCATTCTCCACCGCTTCAAGGAAGCCCCTGCTGGATTCTGTCGCACCTGAGACAACATCGATGTCTGTCGAATTGTACATGATCACAAGATCGATGAGTTCATCCATGGCGCTGCCTCCGGCAAATTTATCCTCCGCCGAATCAACAATTACAATATCCGTAACACTGGAACCATTCATTCTCACACGCACTGTAACAGGCCCTCTATAACCCTGCCCCGTTCCTTCAAAAAATTGATCATCAGGTGTCCGCTCCGACGCTTGATTCTCCGAAACCCGCATAGAACCCGCGCAACATGAGAGAGAAAATAAAATAAGTAAAATAAAAAATAATTTCATAAATACCTCCACCTATTAATGGCGCGAGGATGTCATCTTGCTTGCGAATAATAGAAAAATTATTATAAAAAATTAGACGCCTACAGGTCAGCCAGCCGGCAGCCAGTCTGGGAAACCATTTATGCGGTTCCTCACGAAGGAGACTGCGAAGCTGGCTCCGTAGTGAATTCCTAGCATAGGTTTCCCAGACTGGCTGCCGGCTGGCTGACCTGTAGAGGATCTATTTATGAGAACAATAGCATTTCATTATTAATGAAGCAAAATATTATTATAGTGATCATCAATCATAACAAACTTGTCATTCTACATTAATCAATGTCCACTCATGGATGAAACGAAGCGCGTGTTGCTGTATTCCGGCAAAGTATGTGTCAATGAAACGCGCGGTTTCTTTGCCTACATAGCGGTAGTGCCAGCTTTCCCAACTGTAGCCTGTCAGGTCTTCCATTCCTTCGGGGTATGAAAGCGACCAGCCGAAACGGGAAGCGTTTTGCGCGAGCCAGATGCCTTCGGGAGTCCGCGCGAAATCGTTTGTGATTGAACCGAAGTCGATCACAAGTCCAAGCTGATGCTGGCTGTAACCGGGACGCGCGGACACTCTGTCCGCCGCCGCCTGCCCCATCGATCTGACGTTACGCGCGTAGACATCAGCTTGATAAGTAAAGGAGCGGTATGTCGATGATGCCGTCAATGTAATGTTTTCACTTTTCGCAGCAGCAGCCATCTCTTCAAGCGACTCTGCCGCGGCTCTTCGCAGCATTATTCCCTGTCTGCTTGTGTATAGATTGCTTCCTAACACAACGAGATCATCCGGCTCATAACCGCCGCCAAGCGGATTTTCCTTGTCGACAAGGATCCACAAATAGTTATCGAGATTTAGTATCGACGAAAGATCGATTGTAAAAGCTGATGCTTGCGCGTCATGTCCAAGACCGTCTAGTATAGAAGAAGAAATATTTCGCGGCGTTTGGGATTTTTCAAAAACCGTATTTAACATACCAAGATAATAATTATTTCGCGCTGCTTCAGATTCATTCGCTAACTCCTGATTCAATCTGACAGCGGATTCATCTTCCGCCGGTCCGCCTCTATTACTTCTGTTTGAACTGCTAACCCCGCATGAAAGAAAAATCGCGCTCAGAATAATAATTAAAAATATTTTTCGCATAATAAAATCCTTTTCTATGTAATACGCTTAACAGCACGGAAAACAGAGAATCCCAAAAATACAATGCCCGCGATAATCACGGTCATCGCTCCGACGGGAAGATCGAATATCCATCCCGAGACAAGCCCGCACACAGAAAAAAACGCGGCGAACACGCAGCTTGAAATCATCATCGCCGCGAGATTCCGCGAGAACACAGCGGCGCAGCCGGCGGGAAGAGTGAGCATCGCAATCACCATCACAATGCCGACAGATGTCTGAAGCAGCACAATCGCAACCGCCGTCAGCACAAGAATCAAAATAAATATTTTATTAACAGGAACGCCCCTTGTCCCCGCGAACTCCGCATCAAACGAAGACGCTTCAATCTGCGCGTAAAAACGCACAGCGAGAACAAGAACAATAACGCCGAGAACCGCCATCATAATTAAATCCGTTGTAGAAATAAGAAGTATATTGCCAAACAGCCACGTCGACGGGTCAGCGTACCCCGGTGTTTTCGCCATGAAAAGAAGACCCAGACTCATGCCGATTACCCAGATGGCGTTTATTACGGTATCTTCGCGCTGCTTCGCCTTCAATGACACAAGACCGATAACAAGCGCGGCAATAACCGCAAAGATCAACGCGCCTGCAATCGGCGGAAATCCCGGGATGACAGTCGCCGATAAATAAAGCGCCATACCGATCCCGCCAAGCACGGCATGTGAGACAGCGCCCGCCAAACTGCTTATGCGCCGCACCACTACGACAGAACCAAGCACGCCAAAAAGAACCGATGACAATAATCCTGCAAGTAAAGCATTACGCAGAAATGGAAAATTTAAATTGAATAACGCTGAAAAAAATTCCTGCATATATCAATCCTTATTAATCGCAGCATTTATCATCAGTAATGTTCCTTTCATGTACTACTCTTGCTTGCAAATTATCGTCACCGTGTCTTGCGGAAACATTTTGCTCGATACCATGCTGTACGATTTTGCGTCCGTTGCCAAGGCACAGAACTCTGTCCGTTAAGGATGAAACAAATTCCGTGTCGTGAGTGACAATCAATATTGTAGTTGAGCCTTTGTACGCGCCGAGTGTTTCATAGAGTTTCGCTTCACTTTCCGAGTCCATGTTAGCAGTCGGCTCGTCTAAAATAAGGAGCGCCGGTTTTGCGGCCAACGCACGCGCGACCAGAGAACGCCGTTTCTGGCCGCCCGAAAGAGAGCGGAAAGGTTTTGAACCGAGACCTGCGATGCCGGTTTTTTCAAGTGCTTCATCAACGGCGGCTGAAGCGGCCTTACCTCCAAAAAAAAGTTGATTATAATTTTTATACGGATGTAAGAGACCCATCCTGACAATATCGCGGACTGTTATCGGAAAATGATTGTCGGCGGGCATATGCTGAGATACATAAGATGCCGCGCCGTTCAGTTCAATGATTCCAGATGTCGGTTTTTCAAGACCCAAAAGAAGTTTTAACACTGTCGTCTTCCCTGAACCGTTGGGACCGACCATCGCAGTAAACTCGCCGCGGTGAATATGAAACGAAGCGTTTTCCAGAACACAGGCATCCCAATATGAGAAAGAGACAGAATCAAATTTGACTGCGATTTCCCGATCCATCGTGATTTATTTTATAATATTTTTCAGCTCTTGTCCCATGCGTCTGATGTTGTTAAGCCAATCCTGAGCGAGGGGATCAAGTTCTATCACCTGCGCTCCGGCTGAGTTTGCAAGTGTTCTCGCGGCGTTTACCGGGAACTGGGTCTGCACAAAAATGGCGGCAGGCTGCTCCCGCATGATTTTTTCCATCAGGTCATTCAACTGCCTCGGAGTCGGCTCCTTGCCGCCGGTTTCCACCGCCTCTTGAATAATGCCGAACTCATCAAAAAAATATCCGAAACTGGGATGATAAACAAAAACGCTTTTACCTCTTAAGGGAGCAAGTTCAATTTCCAATTCGTTAAACACATGAAAAATATCGATATATGTTTCCATAAACCTGTCATCGTAAAACTCAGAATTATCGCTGTCGAAAAGATTGAGAGTTTTTAAAATATTATCCGCCAGCATGATCGCGGGACTAAAACCAAGCCATGTATGCCTGTCTATTTCTAATGAAGAATGTGAAGCGACTGATGACGAATGATCATCATCGCAATTATGATCTTCCATGTATCTGAATTGTACTCCTTCTGTTCCATCTACAATCATCAGATTGGGAAAGAGTGATTCAATTTTCGGGCGCAGCGATATTTCAAACTCAGTGCCGCTGAGTATCCACGCGCTTGCTTTTGAAAGGTTTTGTATCTGTCTTGGAGCCGGTTCGTAGTTATGCGGATTCTGTCCCGGCGGAACAAGGATCAGCGTGTCAACTTTATCCCCGGCAATCCGCGAAACAAACCACTCCTGCGGCGGAATACTCACGGCGATAAGCAGTTTGTCACTAACATCCTGTCTTGAACATGACATCAGCAATAAAATGATTATTGTATTAATGATCACACGGAGGCACGAAGGCACGGAGGGCACAAAATTAAAATGATAAAAATTATTAATTTTCCGGCGGACAGTGAATATATCGGAATAACAAAAAAAAGGATTTCGAACTGAAACTCCGTACTCTCCGCGATCTCTGTGCCTCTGTGTGAAATTCTTATGCATCATTTACTTTCGTTTTTTGCCGAGGAAGGCTCTGGCGGTGACGCCGACAAGTTTAATGAACCACGGTTCCATTTTCTTGCGGACTGTCACGAGATTGCTCATGATAGGAATTTTTTGCGGGCATTTGGTTTCGCATACTCCGCATTTTGTACAAAGATATGGGCTGCAGCTTTTTACCTGAGTAAGACCTGTGCTTGTGACATATTGCTTTACGCCTTCGATATAACCCATGGAATAAACTGTGTTGTACGTGGAAAATGATCCGGGAATGTTTACACCCGCGGGACACGGCATGCAGTAATTGCATCCGGTACAGCGGATCTTGCATGAGCGGTTTAATGATTCCTTAACTGCTTTGTAAACGGCTTTTTTGGAATCATCGAGCATACCGGCTGACGCGTTCTGCGCCAGCGCGAGGTTCTCCTCAAGCTGCGCCATCGTGTTCATGCCGCTTAAAACTGACGCTACCTCGCCTTGATCCCAGAGCCAGTTAAGCGCCCAGCCGGCGGGCGATGTGTCCGCGTCAGCGTTTTTAAATATTTTTACCGCGTCTTTTGGAAGGTTCGACGCGAGTTTTCCGCCGAGCAGAGGTTCCATGATCACAACTGGCATTTTTTCCGCCGCCGCCTTCAAACCCCTTACTCCCGCTTGAAAATTTTCATCAAAGTAATTGTATTGAATTTGAGCGAGTTCCCAGTTATATACGTCAATCACTTTTAAGAAATCGCTTCCCGATCCGTGAAAAGAAAAACCAATTTGTTTTATCCGGCCGCTTTTCTTTTTCTGCGCGATCCAGTCTTCAATTCCCCAATTCTTAAATCTGTTCCACTGCTCAGTGTCGGTTATCATATGCAGAAGGTAGTAATCAATATAATCGGTCTTAAGCCTTTCAAGAGATTGATTTAAATATTTATCAAAGTCAACTTTTTCGCTGTCCGATTTAAACAGGATAAGCGGCATCTTGGTCGCGATATAAACTTTTTCCCGCGCTTTGTTTTTTGAAAGAACAGTTCCAAGAGCTTCTTCGTTTCCGGGGTACAGCCATGCGGTGTCAAAATAATTTACGCCCATCTCGATAGAGCGCATGACAAGCTCTTCGGTTTTTTTCATGTCCGTACCGACAGCGCCGGGGAAGCGCATACAGCCGAAACTAAGGATTGAAATTTTATTACCAGTAATCCTGTCTGTACGGTACTGCATCAATCGTCGGATTCTTCAACCGTATAATCGTTCACGGCTTCTTCGGCTTCAGCAAGAGCTTCCGCTTCCTGTTTGCGCCTTTCGAGAATCTCGTGCATGTACTCGTCCAGATCCTGACTATCCTCATCAAAAAGTTTGATGTTGCGGTACCGCTTCATTCCGGTTCCAGCCGGGATCGGATGACCGATGATAATATTTTCTTTCAAGCCGCGAAGGTAATCCGTTGATCCCGCGATCGCCGCGTTGGTAAGAACTCTTGTCGTTTCCTGAAAGCTCGCCGCTGAGAGGAAGGAGTCAATGTTAAGCGACGCTTTCGTGATTCCCTGGAACATCGGCTGCGCTATTGCAGGCTGTCCGCCTTCCGCCATGACACGCGCGTTTTCTTCGTGGAAACGGTATTTATCAACTGAGGAACCGTAAATAAATTTCGTGTCGCCGACAAAGCGTATTTCCACCTTGCGCATCATCTGCCTGATGATAACGCCGATGTGTTTATCGTTAATCGAAACACCCTGCAGACGGTAGACGTTTTGAATCTCGTCCATCAGATAACGTTGTAGTTTTCCTTCGCCAAGAATATAAAGAACGTCGTGCGGGTTAATCGCGCCCTGACACAAAAGTTCTCCAGCTTCCACCGTATCGCCGTCGCGCACTAAAAGACGTTTGCTCTTTGGAATAAGGTGCGGAAACTCTCTGCCGAAATTATCAATTATCGTGATCTTGCGTTTATCTTTTACGATGCCCGCCGAGAAATAAACGGTGCCTGACACTTGAGCGAGAACCGCGGGGCTTTTTGGTTTTCGCGCTTCGAACAATTCGCTTACGCGCGGAAGACCGGATGTGATGTCCATCGCTTTCGCGGATTCTTTCAATGTCTTGGCGATTGTGCGGCCGGCGCGGATGCGCTCGCCTTCATCAACCTGAATGTACGCGCCCGACGGGAGGAAGTAGGAGGCGACTTCGTTTTCTTTATCATCGACAATAAAGATACGCGGCTGTTTGCTCTCGTGCTGGAACTCCGTTATGCGCTTTTCGATGTTGCCGGTGTCTTCGTCAATTTCTTCCTTTAACGTTGAGCCGAGAATGATGTCTTCGTATTTTACGGTTCCGCTCGCTTCAGCAATAATCGGGTCGGAGAACGGATCGAATGTCGCGATGGTTTTATCGGCATCCACAATGGAACCTTTTTGCACTTCAAAGTCCGAGCCGTTTCTGATTTCGATCTTTTGATCCTGACCGATAAGGTACAGAGTCTGCGTATCGTTATTTTTTAGAACAAGAGCGTACGCGATTTCAGGGGAAGTAATTTCCTCGTTTCCGCGTTTGATAATTATGTCGCCGCGGTTGATTCTTTTACCGTCCGCCGCGATCAGTTTGTCGCTCTTCTCGATTTTATATTCCCTCATCACCTTGTTCACAACCGCGTGGGCGCGTCTTGTAAACAACAGGTGGCCGTTGTCAAGCTGAATGTGCGTTCCGATTACATCCTTGATGTACACGGGATACTTAAGCGTTATGCGGCTTTCTTCCGATACTTTTGTCGCGACACCGCCGATATGGAATGTGCGCATCGTAAGCTGAGTGCCGGGCTGCCCGATGGACTGCGCGGCGATTGTGCCGACAGCTTCGCCGATATCAACCGCGCGGTTCGTGGCAAGATTGCGCCCGTAACATTTGCGGCAGACACCGTACTTCGCTTCGCATGTAAGAACCGTCCTGATGCGGATCGTTTCCACACCCGCCGCGTCAATTGCCTGCGCGACATCTTCGGTGATCTCCTCGTTTACGTCAACGATAAGCTCACCCGTTATCGGATGCTTAACGCGCTCAAGCGTGAACCGCCCGATTACGCGATCTTTTAACGCTTCGACAATTTCCTCACCCTGTTTAATTGATGAATACGATATACCGTTGATGGTTCCGCAGTCGTCTTCGTTTACAACCATGTCCTGCGCGATGTCGACAAGGCGGCGGGTAAGGTAACCGGCTTCCGCTGTTTTAAGAGCGGTGTCCGCAAGACCCTTGCGCGCGCCGTTAGTTGAAATAAAGAACTCAATAACTGAAAGACCTTCTTTAAAGTTTGATCTGATGGGTAGCTCTATGATGTCACCTGACGGCTTCGCCATAAGGCCGCGCATACCGGCGAGCTGGCGGATCTGGTTGCGGCTTCCGCGCGCGCCTGAGTTCGCCATCATATAGATTGAGTTAAAGCCGTCCCTGTCGGATTCCAGCGTCTTCATCGTTATGTTGGTAAGGTCTTCGTTTGTTTTTGTCCAGACCTGAACAACCTGATTGTATCTCTCTTCGTTTGTGATATGACCCTGACGCCATTGTTTTTGAATCGACTCGACATCTTTGTTTGCCTTGTCGATCATGTCAGCTTTTTCCTTTGGGATTACAATGTCGTCAACGCCGATTGTCGCGCCGAAAACTGTCGCGTAACGGTAGCCCGTCGATTTAATCGCGTCAAGCATCTGAACCGTGATCCACGATCCTTTATCCTTAAAGACGTACTCGACAAGAATGCGAAGCTCTTTATCCTTCAATTCATAATTTATAAACGGAAGATCCTCGGGAAGCTCCTCGTTAAACACAAGTCTTCCGGCCGATGTAATAATCGTTCCGTCAGCGTCGGGTTCTACAAAGTGACCGGCCTTGTCCCAGATGGGAAGTTTCGGCGGCCTTAAACGGATTGCCGCGCCCCAATCAAGCGATTTTCTTTCGACCGCCATCTGTACTTCTTCAGGCGATGAATAAAACGGCACAACATTTTTTGTTTCATTACTAAGCGAGCCTTTTCTTCTCGCGCCCGGTTTGATCCTTGTAAGGAAGTTGATTCCTAAAACCATGTCCTGAGACGGGAATACAATTGTTTTACCGTTAGCGGGATTTAAAAGATTCCGCGCGGAGAGCATCAGCGTCCAGCACTCCATCTGCGCGGCCTGCGTCAGCGGAACATGAACCGCCATCTGGTCCCCGTCAAAGTCGGCGTTAAACGCGTGGCAAACAAGCGGATGCAGTTTGATCGCTTTTCCCTCGACAAGCACAGGTTCAAACGCCTGAATACCAAGACGGTGCAGAGTCGGAGCGCGGTTAAGAAGCACAGGATGCTCTTTTACAACTTCGTCAAGAATCGCGAATACTTCCGGCGTCTCCTGCTCGACAAGCATCTTCGCTTTTTTGATGTTAAACACAACATCTTTATCAACGAGTTTCTTCATTATAAAGGGCTTAAATAATTCAAGCGCCATCTTTGTCGGAATACCGCACTGCCACATTCTAAGATCGGGGCCGACAGTGATTACGGAACGCCCCGAATAGTCAACGCGCTTGCCAAGAAGGTTCTGGCGGAAGCGTCCCTGCTTGCCTTTAAGCATATCGCTGATGGATTTAAGGGGCCTATTGGAAGAGCCTTTTACAACTTTCTTTTTCTTTGAATTGTCGAATAACGCGTCGACAGCTTCCTGCAGCATTCTCTTCTCGTTACGGATAATGATGTCGGGAGCGGTAAGCGCCTGAAGCCTTTTAAGGCGGTTGTTGCGGTTGATCACCCTGCGGTAAAGATCGTTTAAATCGCTTGTCGCGAACCGGCCGCCGTCAAGCTGCACCATCGGGCGAAGCTCGGGCGGAATTACCGGGATGACGCTTAAGATCATCCACTGCGGCTTGTTGTTAGAGCCGCGGAAGTTTTCGACAATTTCGATCCGTTTAAGAAGGCGTTTGTCGCTCTTCGCGCCCTTGTCGATCATTTTCGCGCGAAGGTCGGCCGCCATCTGATCAAGGTCGATGTTTTCAAGAAGAACGCTGATCGCCTCGGCTCCCATTCCGGCGGAAAAACCGCCGCCGTAACGTTCCTGCGCATCGTAAAATTCATCCTCTGAAAGAAGCTGTCCTTTTTTCAGATTGGTATCGCCTGAATCAATGACGATATATTTTTCGTAGTAGAGAACGGAGCGAAGCTGACTTGTCGGAAGATCGAGAAGAAGCCCCATGCGGCTTGGAACGGAGCGGTAGTACCAGATGTGCGACACGGGAGCGGCAAGCTCGATATGCCCCATTCTCTCGCGGCGGACTTTAAAGTGCGTAACTTCAACGCCGCAGCGGTCGCAGATTACTCCCTTGTAACGGATCGATTTAAACTTTCCGCAGTAACATTCCCATTCTTTGGTCGTGCCGAAAATCCTTTCGCAGAAAAGCCCTTCTTTCTCCGGCCTCAGCGTCCGGTAATTGATTGTCTCCGGTTTTTTCACTTCGCCGTAAGACCACGACCGGATCATTTCCGGCGAGGCCAGCCGTATCATTATCGAATCAAAATCCTGAATATCCCGCATGCTTTCTGTCCCCTATAATATATTTCCAAAATGGCGGCTAATAAAGACCGCCTGTAATTTAAAACTGTTAGAAATTGCTTCCGCTCTTGGTGATCAGTTCCTCGTCTTTTTCCGTCAGCGGGATTTGTTTTCCCTTGATATCATAAATTGAAAGATCAAGCGCAAGACCGCGCAGTTCCTGAACAAGTACGTTAAACGATTCAGGGATGCCCGCCGTAGTGGACGGCTCACCTTTTACAATCGCTTCGTAGATCTTTGAACGTCCTGTCATGTCGTCGGACTTGATTGTAAGAAGTTCCTGCAATGTGTTCGCAGCCCCGTACGCTTCAAGCGCCCATACTTCCATTTCGCCGAGCCTCTGTCCGCCGAATTGCGCCTTGCCGCCTAACGGCTGCTGCGTAACAAGCGAGTACGGCCCTGTCGAACGCGCGTGCATCTTGTCATCAACAAGGTGGTGCAGTTTAAGGAAGTAGATCATTCCGCAGAAAATCTGGTTTACAAATTCTTCGCCGGTTCTGCCGTCTCTTAATGTCGCTTTGCTCGTAACGGGCAGTCCCGCTTCTTTGAGTTTATCCTCGATCTGATCCGATGAAGGCGACTGGAAAACAGGCGCGGAGTACCATTCGTTCAATGTTGATCCCGCCCAGCCGAGTTCTGTTTCAAGAAGCTGTCCGATGTTCATGCGCGATGGAACGCCGAGAGGAGTAAGACAGATATCAAGCGGAGTCCCGTCTTCCATAAAAGGCATATCTTCTTCCGGAAGAATACGCGCGACTACGCCCTTGTTTCCGTGGCGTCCCGCCATCTTATCACCCTCGCGGAGTTTACGCTTTGTAGCGATTAAAACTTTTACTACTTCGTCAACGCCGGGACTTAAGCTGTCATGGTCTGTCCGTTTGAGCCTCTGGATGTCAATGATCGTTCCGTCGATACCGTGCGGCACTTTAAGTGAAGTGTCGCGCACTTCTTTCGCCTTCTCGCCGAAAATTGAATTGAGCAGTTTGAACTCGGGCGTCGTTTCAGTTTCGCTTTTAGGCGTAACTTTTCCGACAAGAATATCGCCTGAACGCACTTTCGCGCCCTTGCGGATAATTCCTTCGCCGTCAAGGTTGTCAAGACTTTTTTCCGATGTGTTGGGAATGTCGCGCGTAATTTTTTCAGGGCCGAGTTTCGTTTCACGAACCTCTACTATAAATTCTTTTATATGAATCGATGTGAACATATCGTCCTTGACAACACGCTGCGATATAAGGATCGAGTCTTCGTAGTTGTACCCGTTCCACGGCATGAATCCCACGAGGATGTTGCGTCCGAGCGCAAGCTCTCCGTTCTGTGTCGCAGGTCCGTCCGCGATTACTTGTCCCGCCGCGATTTTTTCGCCGAGCCTTACGATGGGTCGCTGGTTGTAACAAGTGTCTTGATTTGTTCTCTGGAATTTGACAAGCTGATAAACATCGTTGCCATTATCGTCGATTCTAACCTGAGCCGCCGGCTTTACATTCGAGCCTGTTTTTTCAGGTTTTATAACAATTTCTTTTGACGTTACGCGAATAACGGCGCCAGCTCTGCGCGCTTTTACAAGAACGCCTGAGTCGTACGCGCACTTGCCTTCCATTCCGGTGCCTACGCGAGGCGCTTCCGGGAAAACAAGCGGAACAGCCTGACGCTGCATGTTCGATCCCATAAGGGCGCGGTTTGCGTCGTCGTGTTCAAGGAAAGGAATTAAAGAAGCCGAAACAGAAATGATCTGCTTTGGCGACACGTCCATAAATTGGATTTCATCCGGCGCTTTTGTGATGTAATCGCCCTGTCTCCGGCATGAAATCTGATCGTCGGCGAAAGAGCCGTTTGTGTTCACCTTCGCGGAAGCTTGCGCGATAAAGTAGCGGTCTTCGTCCATCGCCGAAAGATACTCGATGTCTTTTGTCGCCACTCCCTTGTTTACTTTTCTGTACGGCGTTTCAAGAAAGCCGTACTCATTGATGCGCGTGTAGTTGGCAAGCGAAACGATAAGCCCGATATTCGGACCTTCCGGCGTTTCGATGGGGCACATTCTTCCGTAATGCGTGTAATGAATTTCGCGCACTTCAAAACCGGCTCTGTCACGCGAAAGGCCGCCCGGCCCGAGAGCGTTAAGACGCCTTTTGTGGGTAAGTTCAGCTAACGGATTTACCTGATCCATGAACTGCGATAACTGGCTGGAACCGAAAAATTCTTTTATCGCCGCGACTATCGGTTTAATGGAAATTAAATCCTGCGGCTTTATAGTGTCGGTTTCTTTTAAACTCATTCTCTCTTTGGCGATTCTTTCCATCCTGCTGAAAGCGGTCTTCATCTGATTTGTCATAAGTTCGCCGACAGATCGGATGCGCCTGTTCCCAAGATGATCGATATCGTCAATATACTCATCGCCGACATATACTTTGATAAGGTGTTTCATCGTGGCGATAATATCATCGTTCGCTAGAGTGAATTTATTTTTAGGAAGGTCGAGGTTAAATTTTTTATTAAGCTTGTAACGCCCTACTTTGCCAAGATCGTAGCGGCGGTCGGAGAAGAACATTCCAAGAAGATCTTTTTCAGCTTGATCAACCGTGATCGATTCTCCCGGCATAAGCACGGAATAGACAGCCATTAACGCTTCTTCTTTTGTCGGTTCGTTTCCGGCTTCTCTTACAAATTTGATGTCTTCGCGCTCAAAGCAGTTAAGGAGCATCGTAGAGTTAAGCGATCCTTCCGATTCAAAATCAATATAAACAATCTGCTTGATTCCGTTTTTCAAAAGCTCGTCAATGTAGTGCGGATTTAATTTTTCACCTGCCCGGTAAAGCACTCTCTCTGTGTTTCCTTTTGGCGCGTTTTCGTCTGTAACAATAATCGACTCCGCGAGAATCTTTCCGGCGATTTTTTCCTTTGTTTCGCGGTCATCTTTTATTTTAAGAATTTCAGTTGTATAGAAAGCGTTGATGATTTCTTCCCTTGTGGAGTAACCGAGCGTACGAAGGAAAATTGTTCCAAGAATTCTTTTTTTTCTGTCGATCTTCGCGTAGATAAGCTCGCGTTTCTGATCGATTTCAAATTCGAGCCAGCTTCCGCGGTACGGAATGATGCGGGACGAATAAATGCCTTTTTCGTGGCAGAAAATTACGCCGGGGGAGCGGTGAATCTGCGAGACTACAACCCTTTCAGCTCCGTTAATAATGAACGTGCCTCTCTCGGTCATCAGCGGAATGTCGCCCATGTAAATGTCTTTCTGACGGATTTCGCCTGTCTGCTGGAACGCGAGATTTACGCGCGCCTTAAGCGGAACTGAGTATGTTGTGCCTTTCTGCTTGCACTCAAGCTCCGACATTTTTATGTTATCATCGTCAAATGTATAATATTCAAATTCAAGCCTCATATCTTCGTTGGGGCTTTTGATAGGGAATGTAGTTTCAAATACTTCCTGAAGCCCCTGAGATCCCAATTTTTCCTTTTTTCCGATTTTATCTTTTTGCAAAAAACGTTCGTAGGAATTTAATTGAATATCAATTAGATCCGGCAGCTCCATTACATCCTGAATATCTTTTCCAATGTATCTGCGTTTATCGGTTTGTTTTTCCCTGACCATCGAACTCCCCTTCCTGTTTAACTATATAACAATCTTTTAAATCTGTACAACGCAAACTGCAGCGGCGCATAACTCACACATGGGAATGAATTTAAAAATTCCCCTGCGCGAGCCTGTGCGCCCCTGCGTAAAAAACTAAAACATCCGGTGAATAAAAACCGGGATTGTACTTCAGACTACTGAATCTCAACAGTGCCGCCCGCCGCGGTGACCTGTTCTTTAATTTTGGCTGCCTCATCTTTGGAAACGCCTTCTTTAAGCGGTTTCGGCGCGCCTTCGACCAGATCTTTGGCTTCTTTAAGACCAAGACCGGTAACAGCGCGGACTTCTTTGATTACGGCAATCTTCTTGGTATCGTCAAATGCTTTAAGAATTACGTTAAACTCGGTTTTCTCCTCCGCCGCCGGGGCTGCCGCTCCGGGTGCGCCCGCCGCCGCTATTGCGACCGGGGCTGCGGCTGAAACGCCGAATTTTTCTTCCATCATTTTTACCAGCTCTGATACCTCAAGAACGGTCATTGACGCGATTGATTCTAAAATTTCTTCTTTTGTGGCTGCCATATTATCTTCTCCTAATATTGTGTTACGTCCGGCGCTCAATTCAACGAACAACGGCCGGATCGTTTTTACCTGACAGAACAGCAGCATTCAAACACTGTTTGAGCAAACACTGTTTAAACAAACAATATTTGCGGAAGTCTGACAGGCTTCTATAATTAACCGATAAACAGTTAACCCATTTTTACGGCGCATTACGCAGCGCCTTCTCCTTTCTTATCCGCAACGGCTTTAATGGTACGCACAATCCTTGCAGGAACATCGTTGAGCGCCGCCGCGAGATTACGCGCCGGGCCGTTCATTACCGACATGAGCATAGAGATAAGCTCGAGTCTTCCCGGCAGTTTCGAGAATGCTTCGGTCTGCGCGGCATTGTAAACCGTGCCGCCGATCAAAGCGCCTTTCACTTTCAGAGCGGGGACTTCCTTTAAAAAGTCGTAAAATATTTTTGCGACTTCGTTTGGATCCTTTGGAGTGATCGCTACTGCGGTCGGTCCCGTAAGATACGCGGAAACATCGGGAGCTGACAATTGCTCAAACGCGATCTTCGCGAAATTGTTTTTTACAACCTTGTACTTAACTTCCTTCGCGCGAAGCTGTTTTCTCAAATTGGTGATCTGCTCCACCGTAAGCCCGCGGTAATCTGTAAAGATAAAATCCGGTGCGGCGCTGAGTGAATTTTTCAGAACCCCAATGGCTTTAGTTTTATTTTCCTGTATTTTTTTAGCTATAATCGCCATATAACCTCCAATAAATATTGAAACCTAGAAGGGGTTTCAATCCTGATCCCTCATGGCTACCCATACGCCGGGCCCCATGCTTGACGCGACAGAAACAGATTGAATAAACTCGCCCTTTACATCGACAGGACGTTTGCGTTTAACTTCTGTCATCACCGCTTTTACGTTTTCGGCGACCATCGCCGGTTCCATCGAAACCTTGCCGACCGCAAGATGCATAACTCCTGTTTTGTCCGCCCTAAACTCCACGCGGCCTTTTTTAAGTTCAGCTAACGTGCCTTTAAGGTCGAAGGAAACAGTTCCGGTTTTTGGATTGGGCATGAGGCCTTTTCGTCCAAGCACCATACCGAGCTTGCCGACATCTTTCATCATATCGGGAGTCGCGACAGCAACATCAAAATCCGTCCAGCCGCCTTTTACCTTTTCGATTAGATCATCAGCTCCGACAAACGCCGCTCCGGCTTCCTGGGCTTCTTTTTCTTTTTCCGGTTTACAGAAAACAAGCACTTTCTTTTCGCCGCGGAACTGGTTTGGAAGAACTACGGTATCGCGGACAGACTGGCTTTTCTTCAAATTGAGTTTAACGGATAAATCCACGGTTTCATCGAATTTCGCGAAAGCCATCGACTTTACTAAAGTCAACGCTTCTGTAAGCTCGTAACTACTTTCCCATTTGTACATCTTTACGCTGTCTCTATATTTTTTTCCACGCTTCATTTCTCCACCTCGACACCCATAGACCGGGCAGTCCCGGCGATAATCTTCACTGCCGCGTCAAGATCGTTAGCTGACAAGTCCGCCATTTTAGCTTTTCCAATTTCTTCAAGCTGAGCCCTTGAAATTTTACCAACCTTGTTCTTGTGCGGTTCTTTTGATCCGCTCTCAAGCCCAATCGCCTTTTTAATCAAAACGGAAGCGGGCGGGGTTTTCAGGATAAAAGTAAATGTTTTATCCGCGTAAACCGTGACTATGACCGGGATGGTAAGACCCGGTTCCATACTCTTTGTCCTGTCATTGAACTGCTGGACAAACTGAGGCGCGCTTACCCCGTGAGGGCCTAACGCCGGTCCGACAGGAGGAGCTGGTGTAGCCTTTCCTGCGGGACATTGCAGCTTTACATAAGCTGTAATCTTCTTTTTTGCCATTTAATTCTCCTTTGTGGTCCATCCGGTATCTGGCATTAACCGAACTAGCGAAGCGTTCAGCTTCTTCCACACTTTTATAAAAGAACTAAGGACTGATGATCAATGTTTGCAATCAAAGCGTATACCAAACACGCAAAAACCCCGAACAACAATCCCTGATCCCTATTCCCTAAATCCTAACCCCTATTCCCTAAACCCTAATCCCCTTTCTCAAACTTTTTCCACCTGCAAAAGATCAACTTCCACAGGCGCGTTTCTGCCGAATATACCTACCATAACTTTTAACTTGTTCTTTTCCTGATTGACTTCTTCGATTGTACCGACAAAAGACTCAAACGGCCCGTCGATAATTTTTACCTGCTCTCCGGGAGTAAAGGACTGTCTTGCGCGGACAGGACGCTCACCCTTAATTTCACCTGATTTTTGTAAAATGGATCTGGCCTCATCTCCAGTAAGCGGCTGAGGTTTACGATCCGCGGGTGTCCCGACAAAACCTGTAACACCCTGGATTTTTTTAATTTTAGTACAAGGCATCTTCCATCCCATGTCAGCATCGGGAAGATCCATTTCTACAAGGATATAACCCGGAAGAAATTTCCTTGTCTGCGTCCGTTTCTTGCCGTCCTTGACCTCGACAACTTCCTCGCTTGGAACTTTAATATCGCGGACGATATTTTTATCAAGCTCGCCGTTATCGATCATCATGCGGATAGTTTTTTCTATTTTGTTTTCATATCCCGAATATGTATGCAGGACGTACCAGCCGGTTGCCATTATCTACCTTACTCGATTTAGAATATCGCCCTGATACCCAGGAGCAAAAGAAAATCAATAAAACCCAAAACCGCGGCGATGATAACAGTGGAGACAAGCACAACCTTGACCGAGCTGACCACATCATCCCTTCCCGGCCAGACTACTTTTTTTAGTTCCGCGTATGATTCTTTGACAAACTGAATGATTTTTTTCACATCATTCTCCTTACTATAAAATTAAAAGCAGGCGCAGTAGGCTTCGAACCCACGACCTGCGGTTTTGGAGACCGCCGCTCTACCAGCTGAGCTATACGCCTAAAATCTCTACTTTATTTTAGTCTCCTTATGGAGCGTATGTTTGCGTTCATGCGGGCAATACTTGTTGAACTCAAGTTTTTCCTGAATATTGCGCCTGTTTTTACTGGTTGTGTAATTGCGCCTCTTGCACTCTGTGCACTGAAGGGCTATCAACTCTACCACTGTTTTCTTGCTTGCCATATCAAACCTCTCAAAAAAATAATAAAATCCGATATAATTTAGAATGACCCGAAGGGGCTTCAAGCCCTCAATCAGAATCGAACTGATGACCTCATCCTTACCATGGATGTGCTCTGCCAACTGAGCTATAAGGGCTGCTCATAAAAGGCAACGCCCAAAGCCGGCTGGTAAACACAGCCTTGGAACCTGGGGATATTACCGGGGCATTTTACGCCGTTCCGAAAGAATATCAAAAATGATTTTATTAGTCAAGTGGTTTTAGCATATTTTAAGGAATTCGCGGAAATTTTACAATATGATGGAAGAGTAATAATTTTCCTTTATACAGTGACTAAATTGAAAACAAACGAAAAAAGCCATTTTTTATAAGGAATTTTCCCTATTTTTACATTATTCGCAAGCAAAATGACATATCCGCGCAATTAATATATATCACACAAAATGTGAGGTCAATGTTTTTTCATTGATTTAATTTCCAAAGAAAAACTCAAACGGAGGAAAAAAATGGAAGAAAACACTGTAACGCCAATTCAAAGCATGATTCATGAAATTCGGGGACAGAAAGTCATGTTGGACAGTGATTTAGCCGGATTGTACGAAATAAGTACAAAAAACCTAAACAAAGCCGTAAAAAGGAACATCGAACGCTTTCCGGATATCTTCATGTTCCAATTGACAGAAGATGAATTTGTGTCTCTGAGGTTCCAATTTGGAACCTCAAACATCGGGAAAGGCGGAAGGAGGTATTTACCATATGTCTTTACAGAACACGGCGTCCTTATGCTTTCAAGCGTATTAAACAGTAAGAAAGCAATCAGTGTTAATATTGAAATAATGATCACATTCATAAAAATGCGCCAATATGTGCTTTCGCAAGGAGGCACTAGTGAGCAAATCGCGGAACTGCGTAAACTCCTGATGTTATACATTGATAAAAATGATAAACGAGTAAATGAAATAATTATCGCTCTTAATAACCTGATAGAAAAACCAAAAGAGATAAAAAGAATCGGTTTTTGAAAAGGCGGTAATTTCTATCCCCTAACATATCACCTTACTTCCGCAGGTCTGTATGTTACTCCCGGAGCGTTGCGGACAACACGGAAACCATTATATTGACTCCCGTAGGTACGAGAATCAATTTCGCGGTATGAAGAAGTGATATCGATAGATGAACTTGATATACTACCGCCTCGAAGCACACGATAAGTCCCTGAGGAAGCGCCTGTCGGATCTGTCGAAGCTCTGGTCGGATACACTCCATGCCGATCCCAGCACCACTCTGTCGCGTTTCCGTGCATATCGTATAAACCCCAGGCGTTTGCCGGCTTCTGCCCCACAGGAAGCGGATGCATTGCATTTCCGCTGTTATCTGCGTACCAGCCTGTGTTATCGCTGATAGTTGAACCGGTATTATATGCTGTTGTAGTTCCCGCACGGCACGCGTATTCCCATTCCGCTTCTGTCGGTAATCTGTATCCGTTAGCGTTCCTGTTCCATCTCACTGTCAAGTTACTTCCGCTTCCCCTTATTGTATACACGGGTGTCAGTTCTTCTATTCCGCTTCGCATGTTACAATACTCTATCGCGTCAATCCAGCTTATATTTACCGCAGGGCTATTTAATTCTTCGGGAGTATAAAAATCATATTCGCGCTGACTCGGCTGTCTTATTCCCATAAGCTCTCTGTTAGTGATCTCATATCTGCTAATCATAAATGAGCTGACTGTTACCTGCCATGGTGTATCAACTCCTCTGATATATCCTGCCTCACTCGCAGAAACACCCATCATAAATGTGCCGCCCTGTATATGCACAAGATCATTCGACACGATTGATGATGACGGACGCGGCGCCGGAGGCTGTACTGCCGCGACGGGTGCCGGCGTAACAACAGGCGAAGGCGTTGGCTGTACTGTCACCGCCGGTGAGGGTGTTGGCGCAGCCGGACGTGATCCTAAATACGCGTCATCGAAATACTGGCTGTAGATAGCGGGGATTTGCGATCTGTTGCTTGCGCGCGCTACAGCCGATCCCGTGCGGTCGAATACTTCGCGCACAGTGAGGCCGGGCGTTCTTAACTGTGTCAGTAAATGAGAAGTAAAAAGTCCGTTTCTTCCTGTTCCGTCGGATGCGACTGAGCCCGCGCTTGTCGCGTACACGATGATGCTGTCAGCCGGCTGGTTCGATACGACATTAAGGCCGCGGCTTACGGAACGGCTCCATGCCGCAGGAAAATCACGGCACGCGTCAAGGACGATTATATTAAGCTCGTTTCCGGCATCGTTTAATTCCGAGAGCATCGTCTGAACGGAAATCGCCATATCGCCAAGATAATTGGCGTTTGGAATGTCGGCTGTAGCCGGTATTAAAAAATTAACGCCGTTAAATTGAACGGCATGTCCGGCGTAAAAGAAAAACCCGTAACTGTTCCTCGATCTTGAAAGCGCGTTTTTAAACCGGGTAATTGCTTCCACCATTTGAACGCGGTTCGCGTTAAGAACCCTGTCCACCGTAAAACCAATGTTTTGTAAAGCCGAAGATATATCGTTTGCGTCATTCACCGCGTTTTGCAATGAACCGAAAGCTGAATAATTCCCATTCCCGATAACAAGCGCGAATTTTTGCGGGGACGAAACATTTTGCTGCGAATAAACCGCAGGAACCGCTATCAGAATAATCAATGTAAAAATAAATATTTTCTTCATAATCCTCATGTTATATAAATATATACTAAATATCTACCCGCCGCCACAGATGGGTAAAAAACTCACTTCATCGCCGTCTTTCAATACTGTTTTAAAATGTTTTTGCATAAGAATACTATGCCCGTTTACAACAATAAGCATTGTCTTCGCGAGCTTCTCCGCCTCGCGTCCGAACTGCTTTTTGACATGCTCTAAAACATCCTTCACATTTCCCGCCGTGATTGACTCGTCCGAAATTTTCGTAAGAGCCGCTAACCCCGCGCGATACCTAACCTTTATCTGCATAAAAACCCCTGATTAAACACTCTGCCCTAGTAATAAATATACTAACCCCTAATCCCTATCCCCTAACCCTTAACACTCTATCTTGAGTTTCTTCAAAGTCTTCTTCGTTGGAACTCCGTTTTTATCCCAGCCGCGAACCTTGTAATAATTTTTAAGCATTACATCAAGCGGGACAATGTGTTTCTGATTTTCACTTCCGTCCCTTTGGGGCTGCGGCGTTTTTGTCAGGCGATCCGGCAGGGAATCGTTATCCGCTGTTAAGCCTTCGCGAAGATTGAAGAGCCGCTCCAGATTGAAGCTTCGCTCTCCAAGCCTTAAAAAACTTCCCGTGTACATCGGAAAACCTGTCGCAAGGCGTATTGCCTCAGCCTGAGGCAGAAGAAAAAATGAATTGATGCGCAATACAGGCTTCATCCCAAGCAGTACGCGCACAATACCGCCCGCGTAAGTCGCGATTTTTCCGGTAATGCGCGTAACGGCATGATTCGGTCCAAGATGGAAAAATATCGCGGGAACAAATGTCTGCGCGGTAAAGAGGCAGAAACCAGCGGCTGATACGGCTTCGAGCGCGTCCTGCATAAAAATATTAAGTTCCGCCTTTGTGTGGCTTTGCGCGTCAGTGGAAAGAACACCCACAGATTCCAGCAGCGCGAGATAGCCGCCGTTTAGATGACAGCCGCCGCGGTTGCTCGTCGCGTAACCAAGACCCATTCCTACGGAACGGCGCGGTTCGTAAGACGCCATTTCAAGGCCCTTTGAGTGCATGGCGAATTCCTTGCCGCCGTATTTCTCGCTCATCCATTTGCTGCCGTTCGCGATGTCGGCGTATATTCCCTCGCGGTACGCGATTTTTTTTAGAACATCGTCAAGATTTCCTGTCTGCCCGAATTCAATGCCGAAATCCATTATTCCTTTTTCTTTTAATTCCATCGCGAACGCGATGCTGGAAGCGGCGGAAATTGTGTCCATGCCCAATGCGTCGCAGATAAAATTTAAATTGATGATCTTCCTTAAATCTTTCGCCGCGATATTGGGGCCAAAAAACCCTACAGTTTCGTATTCAGGGCCTTTTATTTCGCGGTTCTCGCTGTTTTTTACGCGCCTTTCACAGCGGATTGGGCAGCTTACGCAGCCTGAGTTGCGCGTAAGCTCGGTTTCAGCTAACGTCTCGCCGCTTACCGCGTCCGCGTCAGGATCGTGCCCGTAGCGGAAGTTGCGGCTCGGCAGCGCACCTGTGGCGTTTGCCTTGTTTACAAGCCCTGCGGTTCCGTAACGAGGCAGCGCTTCGCCCGTCATCGGATGATTGCGGATAAAGCGCACCCATTTTTTTATAAAGACTTTAAATTTTTTCTCGTTTACAACCTGTGGAATTTTTGTACCGTACGCGCTTAACGCCTTAAGATTTTTAGATCCCATAACAGCGCCGCCGCCGCATCTTCCCGCTACTCTCTCGCCGCTTGCGGCGCAGGCATAGCGCACGAGATTTTCCCCCGCGGGTCCTATTACAAGTTTTCCGTGATACGCCGGAAGTTTTTCCTGCGCCGCTTCCGTGTAAAGACCCCATAAATCATCGGCGGGGAGTATGGAAATATCTCCGTCAACAATTTCTATGCGCGAAGGCGTTTTAGCGCGGCCTGTGATTATAATGCCGTCGAAACCGGCGCGTTTCATCATAAAGCCGAAAGTTCCGCCGCAGTTTGAAGACGCGATCCCGCCCGTTAAAACATTTTTAAAAGTCATGTTAAAGCGGCTTGAAGAAGGTGCGCCTGTTCCGTTAAGAGGCCCTGTGTTGATGATAAGAACTGCCGCGGGATCGAGCGCGACTGTTCCCGCCGGCATTAGATCGAGTAACAGTCTTGCGGCTAACGTTTTACCGCCGATGTACTTGCGGTAGTAATCCTCTTTAATCGCGAAAGGTTCTATCGTATTATCATCTAAATTAATTCTGGCATAGACAGGCAAAAATATTTTTTTACTCATGCTGATACTTCCATATAGATGGCTCCGATGGGGCAATGCGATTCGCAGATTGAACAACCTGTGCATTTTTGCGGCATCTCTAACTGCGCGAATACTTTTATATCTCCCCTGAATTGAGGCAGGGAAATTTTTAATGCGCCCGATGTACAGTCATTAACGCAGATCGAACACGCGCTGCATTCAGCCGTTTTTACAACGGGCTTTGGCCATTGACCGCGTTTAACAGGGACGCACACATTTCCAGCGCCGTCAACAACCGCTTTTTTCTGGCATATCCTTCCGCAGACACCGCACTCAACGCAGCGTTTTTCATTAATGACGTGCATCGAGTTTTTATCGCCGCAAATCGCGAAAACCGGGCATAGTTTCGCGCAGGCCGTGCAGCCTGAACATTCTCGCGTTATGCGATATGACATCTTACGCTCCCAGTTTTACACTCTTGATAACTTTTTCAAACCGGTTTTTGTTAAAGATTACAGGCACAGGATAAAGCGGATTGCTTTCCTTTACCGCCCACTTGATCATCTGCGGAATATCTTCTTCCTTTATACAGTCAAATCCTTTGGGAATGCCCATGCGTTCGTTCATCGCGTAAACCGCGTCAATAAAGATACGCGCTTTTTCGAAATTAGATTTATTATCGGTTTTAGATGCGAGCCCTGCGGCTTCCGCAAGATGCGCGAGTTTTTTATAGACTTTTTTCCCGTAATCATCCAGCACTTTTGGAAGAATGACGGCGTTCGCCAAACCATGCGGAGTGCTGTAAAGGCCGCCTAATGTATGCGCGACAGCGTGAATGTTGCCGACACCTGCCCGCGTAAAAGCGAAACCGGCTTTGTAAGACGCGAGCAGCATCGCCTGACGCGCCTCGATATCAGAGCCGTTAGTATAAACTTTTTCAAGATTAGCGAAAATTATTTTAACTGCGTCTAACGCGAACTGAATACTCTCCCTTGTATTATATGTCCAGCACAGGTACGCTTCAACGGCGTGAGTCAGCGCGTCCATTCCCGTAGCCGCGGTGATCGCTGGCGGAAGCCCGGCAGTTAAATCGGCGTCGAGTATCGCGTAACGCGGGATAAGGCTTAAATCCATAATGGCGTATTTATGGTGAGTATCAGTATCTGTAATAAGAGCGGCGATTGTAGTTTCGCTTCCTGTTCCGGCGGTTGTCGGAATCGCGATAAAAAGGGGAAGTTTTTTCAACACCCTTAAAAGGCCGCCAAGCTGGTTTACGGTTTTCTTTGGTTTAACAACACGCGCCGCGGCTCCCTTCGCCGCATCCATCGAAGATCCTCCGCCAAGCGCGATAAAACAATCGCATCCTTGCTCGATATAAAGTCTTTGAATTTTATTAACGGTATTCACGGAAGGATTCGGCTCGACATCGGTAAAAACCACATAGGGAAACTGCGCTTTTCCAAGCACATCGATTATCCGCTGCGCGATTCCCGCTTTTACAAGTCCGTTATCTGTCACCAGCATTGGTTTTTTTACTTTCTGTTCATTAAGAATGTCAGGAAGTTTTTTTATACTGCCGGCTCCCTCGATAGGAACCGCTTTTCTCCAGGGGAGAACCCTGGCTCCAAGATCAAAAACAAACTGGAAAATCCTGCAAAATATTACAAACATGCTAATCCTCCATTATATTGTATTATCCGCCATTTTTTTAACGGATATAATATAATATGACGGAAATATAAAATTGACAACCGAGGAAGTTTACATTAATAAAAAAATGTATACCGGTTCAATCCTGCCCGTAATACGCGTCAGGCCCGTGTTTGCGATCCCAGTGTTTTTTGGTTATATGATCCGGAAGCGATTTCGCGAGCGGATCAAGAGTTACCGTGTAAAGCGCAATTTTACAAATTTCTTCCAGAATAATACTGTGATAAACCGCCGCCCCCGCGCTCTGCCCCCAGGTGAATGGTCCGTGCCCAGCGACAAGAACCATATTCACATGTATGGGATCGATTTTATCAAGCCTGAAAGTCTCTGAAATAAGATATCCCGTTTCAAGCTCATAGTCATTGTTGACAGCTCCCGCGCTCATGTAATCCGTGCATGGAATCTCCTGAGCGCAGTGATCAGCGTGAGTGGTCCCAAACACCGGCACAGGTTTTCCCGCCTGCGCCCACGCTGCGGCGTAAGGCGAATGAGTGTGAGCAATGCCTCTAATGCCGCTAAATTCCCTATACAGTACGAGATGAGTTTTTGTATCTGATGAAGGTTTCAGATCCCCTTCCAGAATTTTTCCTTCCAGATCGATAATAACCATTGATTCAGGCGAAAGCTGTTCATACTCCACCCCGGATGGTTTTATCGCGAATACTCCCATGTCGGGATCAAAAGCCGAAGCGTTTCCCCATGTGTAGATGGCAAGGTTTCGTTTTTGAATTTCCATATTCGCTTCATACGCTTCGTCGCGTAACGTTTTAAATAGCTGCATAAAAAGCCTCGCTCCATCTGAGTTCATCGCGTAACTTGTGCGGTTTTGTGTCTTTATCTATAAGCACAAATTCGATGCCGCACATTTCCGCCCAGTCGCGGAAATATTCTGTTGTAAGCGCACTTGAGTAAACTGAGTGATGAGTGCCGCCAGCGGTAATCCACGCCTCCGCCGCGCCGCTCAAACTCGGGTACGGTTTCCACAAAGCTCGCGCGACAGGAAGTTTCGGCATCGCGTTTTCAATTTTGATTGTTTCAATTTCATTAACAATCATTCTGAAACGGTTCCCAAGATCGACTAACGTGGCAAGCACCGCAGGTCCCGGCGCCGCATTAAACACCATCCTCGCGGGATCAGCCTTACCGCCGATACCAAGCGGATGAACTTCTATACACGGTTTTTTTTCAGCGATTGACGGACATATTTCAAGCATATGAGCGCCGAGAGCGGCTTCCTTTCCCGGCTCGAAATGATATGTGTAATCTTCCATAAAAGAGGTTCCGCCGCTTAACCCTTGAGCCATTACTTTTGCGGCGCGTGTAAGCATTGACTGCTTCCAGTCGCCTTCCGCGCCGAAACCAAAACCCTGTTCCATAAGACGCTGGCACGCGAGTCCCGGCAATTGCGTAATCCCGTGCAGATCCTGAAAAGTGGTAGTAAACGCTCCGGCTTTTTCCGTTACGAGCATATCCTTTAGAGCGATCTCGATCTTCGCCTGTTCAAGCATCGCGGTTCTTTTCGCGCCCGGCTGCATCAAATCATTATCAATTTCGTATAACGCAGCGTAATCCTGCGCAAGTTTTTCCGCGGCTGATTCGGAGATTTTCGCATAACGCGACGCAAGCTCGCCGATACCCCATGTATTCACCTGCCAGCCGAATTTTATCTGCGCTTCGACTTTATCGCCTTCAGTTACGGCAACTTCCCTCATGTTGTCGCCGAACCGCATAACGACGCTGTCCATTCCGTCTTTTTTCGCGGCGGCGGCGCGCATCCACACGCCGATTCTTCTGCGTACTTCCGCGTCCTGCCAAAAACCCGCGACCACTTTACGCGGCAGCCTCATTCGCGCGTGAATGTACCCATGCTCGCGGTCTCCGTGCGCCGACTGGTTTAGATTCATAAAATCCATGTCGATGGAAGCCCATGGAATGTCGCGGTTGAACTGGGTGTGAAGATGCAGAAGCGGCTTTTTATTAATTGAAAGACCTTGTATCCACATTTTTGAAGGAGAAAATGTATGCATCCATGTAATAATTCCCGCGCAGTCCGCTGAGGAATTCGCGTCTTCAAAAAGACCGCGTATCATCTGCGGCGTAACGGCGACAGGTTTTAAAATAATGGTTCCGGGAAGCATGCTGTCACCGTTAAAACCGTCCGCCATGGTACGCGCGTTAGCTGCTACCTGCTTAAGAGTTTCATCTCCGTACAGATCCTGGCTTCCGACGATAAACCAAAACTCGCACTTTTTTATGTCCATATTACCCTCTCCTTAAATTTTCCACCGCGGAACGTTCTACTTTTATCCCTGCGGTGTACAGTTCCATAAATTTTTTAAAACTTTCAACATCCTTTTCCAGCGGCGCGATTTTTACGCCGGCGTTAGACGCAAATACTTTTTCAGATAAAAATTTTACCAAAGGTTGATTCTCGTGCAGGTATGATGCCAGAAGCGCAATACCCCACGCGCCGCCTTCTCCCGCGGAATCTTCCATAACGGAAACAGGAGCGTTTAACACGGCAGCCATAAAACTCTGTCCGACGCCTTTTGTTTTAAAAAGTCCGCCATGCCCCAGAATTGAATCGATGCGCACTTTCTCTTTTTCCGTCAGTATGTCCATGCCGAATTTCAATGTCGCCATTGTGGAAAAAAGAAGGGACTTCATAAAGTTCGCGAGGTTAAAATTGCTGTCGGGAAAACGCGCAAACAGCGGACGGCCTTCGTCAACTCCTGTAATAGTTTCTCCCGAATAATAGTTGCAGGAAAAAAGTCCGCCGCAGTCAAGGTCTCCTTCAAGCGCCTTAAAATAAAGCGCGTCATATAAAGCCGGTTTGGAAATTTTCGCTCCCGCGAGTTCCAGAGTTTCACCAAACAGTTTTACCCACGCGTCAAGATCCGTCGTACAGTTATTGCAGTGAACCATCGCGACGGATTTCCCCGCGGGAGTGGAGACAATGTCGATCTCCTGATATACATCAGCGAGATTTTTTTCCATTACGATCATCGCGAAAATCGAAGTGCCCGCGGAAACATTTCCGGTTCTTTCCGCGATGCTGTTAGTCGCTGTCATTCCCGTTCCGGCATCTCCTTCAGGCGGGCAGAGAGGAATACCTGCGTTTAACGTTCCAGAGGGATCAAGCAGTTTCGCGCCTTCAGGTGTAAGCATTCCGGCGTTCTCACCGGCGTGTAAAACGGAGGGAAGAATGTCAGCGATCTTCCGGCTGAAACTGCTTCCTGAAGTAAGTTCATCAAACTGTTTTAACATTTTCGCGTCATATGTTTTTTCATCAACGGGAAATACGCCGGAAGCGTCTCCGATGCCGAGGATTTTTTTCCCGGTAAGTTTCCAGTGCACGTAACCCGCAAGCGTCGTCATAAAATCAATTTTTTTAACATGAGGTTCCTTATTTAAAACCGCTTGATAAAGATGAGCGATACTCCAGCGTTGAGGTATATTGAATTTAAAATTTTCCGTTAAAAGAGAGGCCGCGTTTTCCGTCATTGTATTGCGCCATGTGCGGAACGGAACAAGCTGATTGCCGTCTTTGTCAAACACAAGATACCCGTGCATCATCGCAGAAATTCCAACCGCGCCGGCGGAAACAAGATCAACACCGTAACGGTTTTTTACATCGAGCGACAATTTGCGGAAGCAATCCTGCAGCCCCTTCCACACATCGTCAAGATGGTATGTCCAAACGCCGTCTTCCAGCCTGTTTTCCCAATCATGGCTGCCGGCCGCGATAGGCGCGTAATTATCACCAATTAACACAGCTTTGATTCTTGTGGAACCAAGCTCTATTCCAAGCGCTGTTTTATTTTCGATTATTGACTGTTTCGCATCCATGTCATACCGCCTTATGGTATTATACTGCATAGATCAAAATTTTGCGAATATTTTTATTTACAGAGATGAGCGGATCCAAACAAGCATTTCGCCGGGAGCGCGGTTGCCCCATAAACCGTAAGGCAGGGCTGTCAGCGTAACATCCTCGTACCGCGGGGTAAAATCCTCCGAGAACGACTGCGGTTCTTCCGGCATGATCAGCTTTTTTCCTTTAGCTTTAATCATCATAACACCGCCGAGAAGATCGCTTCTCCAGTTCTCCTCAAGCAGGGTTTGAGTGTCCAGTGAAAACGATGGAAGATCTTTCCCATTGTCAGTTTCCTCAAAACAAAAAACTTCAGGGCCGCGTATAATAGCGGTTTTTCCGCAGTTATGATGAACTTTTGGATTTGGATAAATAACACGCGGCTTCAATGTAAATGATACCGTTAGCTGATCATCGTTCCATGTTTTTGTTACGCGAAGATATCCGTTCTTTATTTCTCCGGTTTCCGCGCCGTTTACACTGACAGAGAAATCTTTCGCGAAGCCGGGTATTCTGATGTTAAGCGGAAATGAAACGACGCTTGTTTTTACAGCGATTTTCACATAACCTGTTTTCGGATAATCAGTTATAAGCGAAAGCTCTACTCTTTTACCGTCTATTTCAAACGATGTCTCATTCTGAATAAACAGATTGATGAAAACCTCATCACCCTTTTTAAAGTAAATGTAATTTCCAAGCCCGGTGAAAGTACGCGCCGCGTTTGTCGGACAACAGGCGCAGTCAAACCATTTCTGGCGCACAGGTTTTACATGCGCGCGCGAAGTTTGATCAATGCAAGCTTGCGGCCACACTTCAAGGGGATTAACATAAAAATAGCGATCGCCTTCAAGCGAGATGCCGCTCCGCACAGTGTTGTATAACGCAAGTTCCACCGTGTCAAAGTAAGATGCCTCTCCCGACGCTCTAGCCATGCGGAAGCCGAACATCGCAAGCGCGATTGACGCGCAGGTTTCTGAATAATTTGAATCGTTCGGAAGATCATAATCGACAGTAAAACGTTCAAGATGACCGGACGAGCCGACGCTTCCTGTTATGTACATTCGCTTCTGCACTATGTTGTTCCATAAAATACGGCACCTTTCCAGCAGTTCCTTATCATTGTATTCATTTGCTATATCAGCCATCGCGCAGAAAAGGTAGAGAGCGCGTACCGAGTGTCCTTCGGCTGTATCTTGTTCGCGCACTGGAAGATGAGACTGGGAATATTTTGTATCATAACCGGGGCCGTCCGACCATATTTTTTTAAAATCCGGGCTTTTCATTTCTTCCAGAAAATAGTTTGGTTTTCCTCCTCGTGCGTCAATAAAATATTTCGCGGTTTCCAAATACCGCTTATTGCCCGTTACGTGAAACAAACGCACAAGCGCAAGTTCAATTTCAGGATGACCCGGGTAACCGTGTATCTGCGATTCGCCTGAACCGAATGTTTTACAGATTAAATCCGCGAGGCGGCATGCGATATCAAGCGCGTTAGTTTTTTTTGTGGTTTCGTAATAAGCCGCCGCCGCTTCTATAAAATGCCCTGCGCAGTATAACTCATGTCCGTCAACAAGGTTTTTCCATTTATTATCGGGGCGTGTCAATGAAAAAAATGTGTCAAGATATCCGTCTTTTTCCTGCGCGCGCCCGATTAACGCGATAACATCATCGGCGTTTTTTTCAAGCTGAGGATCAGGGCGACTCGCGAGGCTGTACGCGGCGGCTTCAAGCCACTTCGACGCGTCGGAATCCTGAAAAACCATCCCCTTGTGTTTTCCTTCCATTTCGCCCGCGGCGATGCGGAAATTGTTAAGACAATGGCTTGGCGGCGCGCCTGGGACTCTGTCGTTTAAAATCTCCCACTGATACGGAATAACCTTATCAGGGATAAGCGAAGTGAAGCGGTTCCAGCCGGAATCATTTATTTTAATATCAGAAAGAGAGATGCAATCTTTCATTTAACAGCCAGCCTTATTACATTCCACGAAGCGGGCGGAAGATTTATTTCCAGTTTTTGCGCACCGTCTTTTCCGTCTATTTTTCCGTTATTCGAAACTACAGGTTTTACATTTTCTCCCGCTGCGCTGTTGCACGCGCTAAGATCATCGTTACGCAAAACGCGGTGTTCTATAAAGCTCGCATTGCCAAATCCCGCGATCTCCGCTTCAAGATTTAACGTCTCATTTAAATTTCTGTTAACGGCGAAAATGTTAATCTCATTTTTATCCCGGTTGTGAACCGCGGCTGTATCAAGATACGGAATATCGCAGAATTCCTTTGAATCGTATTTATCTACTTTTACGGGACAGCGAAGCGCTGTTCCGCGTCCATAGCGGGAAGCGTCCATAAACGGATAAAAAATTGTCTGCCTCCACGCGCCTTTGTTATCTGTCATGATCGGCGCAATGACATTTACAAGCTGCGCGAGACATGCGATCTTTACCCTGTCCGCGTTATTTAAAAGCGTTATGAGCATACAGCCCGCCGCGAGAGCGTCCGCCATATTGTAAATATCTTCGAGTAACGGCGGCGCGTACGACCACTTTTCAATTTTTTTATCAGCGTCGTTTGAATGATACCAGACATTCCACTCATCAAAAGACAAATTAACAGTTTTCTTGCTGTTCTTTTTCGCTTTAACAAGATCGCATATACCGGCTACTGTTTTAATGAAACTATCCATCTGAAGACTGCGCCCAAGAAAATTGGGAACATCATTTTCGCGGTTGGCGAAATATGTATGAAGGGAAATATAATCCACGTGTTCGTACACATGCTCAAGCACAGTTTTTTCCCAATCGCCGAAATGCGGCATCTTAAAAGAAGAACTGCCGCAGGCCGCAAGCTCAATTGAAGGATCTGTCCACTTCATGATCTTCGCAGTTTCAAGCGCGGTTCTTCCGTATTCTTCGGCGGTTCTGTGGCAGATCTGCCATGAGCCGTCCATCTCGTTGCCAAGACACCATAGTTTAATATCGTGAGGCGCGGCGGCTCCGTGGCTTTTGCGCAGATCGCTGTAATAAGTACCGCCTGAAAAATTGCAATACTCGACAAGATTTCCCGCGGCCTGCACTCCCCTTGTTCCGAGATTTACAGCCATCATAACTTCCGTGTTTACTTTTTTCGCCCACGCCGCGAATTCATTTGTACCGAAACGGTTACTTTCCTTTGTGCTCCATGCAAGATCAAGGCGCACAGGTCTTGCGTCAACAGGACCTACGCCGTCTTCCCAGTTATAGCCTGAAACAAAATTTCCACCGGGATAGCGCACAACGCTCACATCAAGTTCTTTAACAAGAGCGGCTGTATCGTTTCTAAAACCGTTTTCGTCAGCTAACGGATGCCCCGGCTCATAAATACCTGTGTAAACCGCCCGCCCAAGATGCTCGATAAAAGACCCGTAAAGGCGTTTATCGGTTTCTCCGATTGAAAATTCACTGTGTAAAATCATTTTTGCTTTCATTTTATAACTCCTTAATTTTTCATTCCGGTTAAAACAATTCCTTCTACAAACTGTTTCTGCCCTATTAAATAGAAGATTACACCGGGTACAAATGACATGCAAGTCGCGCACATCAGAAGCGACCAGTCTGTAAAAAGAGATCCTTTAAACTGAATCAACCCGACCGCGATTGTAAATTTTCTTGCCGAATGAATGTAGATCGACTGTTGTAAAAGATCATTCCACAACATTATAAACAAAAGAAGCGCGACAACTATCATCGCGGGTTTTATCGCGGGTATGATGATCCTTGTAAGAATCGTCCAATAACCGGCGCCGTCAATGAAAGCGGCTTCGTCAAGCTCGCGCGGAACTGTATATATAAACTGCCTGATTAAAAAAATGTTAAACGCTCCGCCGCCGCAGAAAAAAGGCAGGATAAGAGGCAGGTATGAATCGACAAAACCAAAAAATCTTGTCCACATTATGTAAAGCGGGATAAGAGTAACCATTGTCGGCAGAAGCATAGAGCCGACGCAGAGCGAAAAAATAAATTTCTTGCCGGGAAATTTTAATCTGGCAAAAGCGTAACCGCAGAGTGTCGCGGTAAAAGTACCTGCCAGAACGGAAGGTACAATAATGATCATTGTGTTAAAGAAATATCGGAAGAAAGGAAAATACTCAAGCGCGCGGAGATAATTTGAAAAGAGCCATCGTTTTGGATAAAGCGAAGGCGGCCACGCGTACAATTCCGCGTTGTTCATCAGGCTGGAGCGGAAAATCCACCACACGGGAAAAATTACCATAGCGGCAAGAACAGTAACGCAGATAAAAGAAAATGTGTTAATAATCAAGTCATTGGTTTTCCGGCTTTTAATCGAACTCATTTATCTCCGCCTTCATGGAAAACCCATTCTTTGGAAGTTGCGAAGAGAATGCCCGTAAAAATTCCAACGACGATAAACAGAACAAAAGAAATCGCGCTCGCGTAACCAAGCCTGCTTGAAATAAACGCGTAACGGTACATAAGATACGTCATAAAGGTTGATGAATTACCGGGTCCGCCTCCTGTCAGCGCGAGAGCGGGAGTTACAACCTGCATATTTGTAATCAGCGACATCAAAAGATTGTAAAAAATAATCGGCGTCATTCCGGGAATCGTTACGTGCCAAAAACGCTGCCAGGAATTCGCGCCGTCAATCTCGCTGGCTTCGTAGTAAACTCTCGGCACATTCTGCAATCCAGCCAGAAATATCACGATCAAATTTCCTGAAAGCCACACAGCGATCAGCGCGAGCGACGGAACAACAAGATTTGGATCGGCGATAAAATGAACCTTATTAATGCCGAAAGAACTTATTATATAATTGAATAAACCAAAATTGCCTTCGTAAAGCCACGCCCATCCCATATAAACTGCGACTGCGGGCAGTATATACGGCAGATAAAACACGGCGCGGAAAAAACCTCTTGCGGGGATCTTGCGGTTTAAAAGCATCGCGATTAAAAGAGAATAAACCATACTGCCGATTACTGCAAGCAAAGAAAAATAGCCTGTCACTTTAAGAGAATCGATAAAGTACGGATCCTCTGTGAACAGGCGCACATAATTTTGTAATCCGATAAATGACGGCTGAAGAGCTCCCCTCCAGTTGAAAAAACTCAAGGAAAAAACCGCGATGAGGGGTCCGTAAGTAAGAATCGAAAGTCCCGCAAAAGCCGGTATCAAAAATAAATACGCGGTTCCCGCTTCTTTCGCGGACGCTTTCGATTTAAACACAGCCTGCAACTTCACCTTGTTTGCACCTCACACCGTCATCTATCGACTGTTAGCTGCTTTTTATAGTCTGACTATAATGTATCATACAGCCAAACTATAATCTATCACTGGCCTTGATGCGCCCTTCGCAAAGCGGCGGCATTCGATGTAATCGCCTCCCTTGCCGTTCTGTTTCCTGTCCACACAGGACCGAGTACAGAACCCAAAAGATTGTTAAAATCAATTGTGTTATTTGTATAGTACCATGCTGTCGGTCTTGCGTGAGTTCTCGCGAAGTCAACAACGGCGGATTTATATTCGGCGTAAGGCGGGAACGCCGGATTTTCCACCCATCTTCTTGTGTAAGTTTCATCGGTGTAGTATCTGTCAAGAACAGGCATCCAGATTCCTGATTCAATCAGGAACCATGAATTTTCCTCACGCGCGTACCATCTGAGCCATTCCATCGCCGCAGCCTGATTCCTTGACTGGCTGAAAACGACATTGGGGCCGCCTGTGTTTATGGTAACAAGATCCCTCATGCGGGGAAGAACTGCTACGCCGTAGTTAAGCCCTTCCAGATCGCGCGCTGTCGCGAGACAAGTACCGATATTCCACTGTCCGCCTGTCGCCATCGCTACAGTACCGGCAATGATGGAACGTTGAATACCGTCATCCGAAAGCCCCGGTGACAAAGGCGCTACGTTATGCACAAGATGCAGATCAGCGACTCTCTGAATCGCTTCAATCGCCGCGTCCTGATCGACAATCACCTGAGTACCGTTGGCGTTGAAGAAACCGCCGCCGTTGCTGAGCGCCCATACTTCAAGCTGCCATGTAAGAGTGTCTACCATCGCGCCGTACTGCACGATCCTGTTTCGGTCAAAACCGGCCTGTCCCGGATTTCTTCCGTTCGCGTCAAGGGTCAATCTTCTTGCTGTTTCCACAAACTGATCCCATGTCCACGCGTTTGCCGCGGAAGTAGGCGGATAAGGAATACCGGCTCTGTCGAACATACTCTTGTTGTAATATAGAAGCAAAATTTCATTCGCGACCGAATAAGCCACAATTTGACCGTTCGGCGCTCTGAAAGCGAGACTGTCCAGCGGCTTCGCGTCATTGGGTCCGTACATTGTTGAAATATCCGCAAGATAACCATTAGTGGCGTATTGTAAAACGCCGTCTTCGCTCATTATACCGCAGTCAGGAAGCTGCCTTGCGGTAGCCATCGTGTTAAGCCTTTCAAAGTATGTATCACGCGGAATCTGCATGACAGTTACCTGGATTCTGTTTTGTTCACTGTTGAATCTGTCAGCAACATGCTGCACTTCCCTTGCTTCATCCGGGGTTCCCCAGAACGAATAGGTAATCTGGGTTCTTTCGGATGTGGAGGCCCTCTGTCTGTTACCGATGGCAAAAACAGCCATGCCGGTAATAAGGAACAGAACCAGGCACAAACTCAAAAATCTTTTCATTTTTTCCTCCTGTGTTGATCTTTTAATTCTACCTAAACGTTTAGGTAGATCCATATGTAAATGCTAACCCCGCTTTGCATAGTTGTCAAGAAAAATTTTAAAATAAAAAACGGCGCATTACATGCGTGAGAATTAAAAAGATTACAAACATCTGTAAATTGTTATAAAATGCGGTTTTCCGTCAAATCGATATTTTCATTACGTTGAGCTGACGGATTCATACCGAAGAAAGACTTATATGCTCTGTAGAAATTTGAGTAATCCATAAATCCTGTTTTGTACGCCGCTTCTTCGATCCCTGCGCCTTTCCTTATTTCCTGCCTCGCCAGAATCAATCTTTTTATTTGCATATAACAGTGTATTGTTGTGCCTATTTCCTTGCTGAATATTCTGTTTAAATGATCTTTATCCATATTAAATTTTTCGGAAATATATTCCAGCGGAATATTTTCCTTAACGATATCGGTATTTTCCGACCAGCGTCCGACAGGAACAAAAGTAACATCGATATCAAGATCGGCTTTTACTTTTGCTTTGATCCAGTCTGTCCACGCATTGTCGTACGCGAGAGATCTGCCGCCGTCCGAGCCGCGGTCAAAAATTTCGACAGTAAGCGCTCCTGTTCCGCTTGGCGCTCTTTTCTAACAACCGGCGGTCATCATCGTAAAAACCATCAAGAAGACGGCCATGACTAGAAAAAACTTTTTCATATACTCCTCCAAATATTTTTTTTATCTATATAACATATAGACTACCTGACAGTTTAATAAAAAATTAAACGGTCAGATCGTCTAACGTTTACATTGATCATCCTTTAACCGCGCCTATTGTAACGCCTTTGATAAAATATCTTTGAAGCCACGGATAAACTACAAGAATCGGAATAGTCGCGAACATTATTGCGGCGGCTTTTATCGCGTCCGACGCGCGCGGTACTGTTCCGGCTACCATTTCCACGGCGGTAACATCGATAGACGTCATATTCTGAATAAGCTGCCAGAGCTTTAATTGAATTGGAACCCACTGCGGCGCTGTGCTTAAATAAAAACTGTGTCGCCGATTATAGTTTGTTTCGCTCTAATCATTTTTTTCTCCTACCAAATGCCGCGTTCGCCGAATCTCTTTGCCATGGTGTTAGCCGCAACTAGAAAGATAACGCAGACTACCGATTGAAAAAGACCGATAGCCGCGGTAAGAGAAAATTGGAATGATCTGATTCCAAGCCTGTATACAAGCGTTAACAGTACATCAGCGACTTCTATTACTATATTATTCATCATCGTATAAGGACGATCAAACTCGATTCCTAAAATACGTCCGATGTTCATGATCAGAAGGACAACGATAGTCGGCCTTATACCAGGCAAAGTAATATGCCAAAGTTTCCGCCAGCGTCCCGCGCCGTCAACCTCCGCCGCTTCGTATAACTCGGGGTTGATTCCTGTGATAGCGGCAAGATAAATTATCGTACCCCATCCCATTTCCTTCCATACGCCGAACGCGACATACGTTCCCACCCAGTTCGCCTTGTCCATAAGAAAATTGATAGGACCGATTCCAAATGATTCCATTAAGAAAACATTCACAACACCTGTTGTCGGCGCCAGAAGCCTTGACGCGATACTGGAAACAATTATCCATGATAAAAAGTGAGGAAGATAAATAACAGTCTGTGTAAATTTTTTAAATGTCTTAAAATAAAGTTCATTCAGGATAAGCGCGAGAATAATTGGAGCGGGAAACCCGATGATTAGATCGAGAAAATTAAGCCATAAAGTGTTACGCATCGCAAGCCAGAAATCTCTTGACGCGAACGCTTTTTCAAACCACTGCCAGCCGACCCACGGACTTTGTTCCGACCAAACACCGCGGAACAAATTATAATCCTTAAAAGCAATAACGATATTAGTCATTGGCACATAACGAAAAACGATAAAAAACGCCATCGGCAGCGCAAGCATCAGGTAAAGCATCCAGTAACGTTTTATATAATTCTCAAACCCGGCTTTCTGCGCTTTTGGCCGCCTCGTTTTTGTCAACATCCTTTGACCTCCAACAGTGTCAAGTTCCGCAGAATATGCATTCATCAAAATTCAAAAACACACGGATTAGCTTCGAATTTCCAAATATTTTTTTAGGAGGATATTGGAAGCCGTTCTAAACTAATCCGCAAACGATTAATTGGCAGCATACATACAATGCATGACGTTTCGTATCAAAATAACCCGGAAAACCCTCTTTACTTAATTGTTAAAATCTATCGAAACATTGCAAAAAACGACTTTTGGAGGTATATTGATTTAAATATGAAATTGCGGTATAAGGTTAAAATGGAGCTTTTTACTGGAAAGCGGATAACGTATCTCCTCTTGGCTGTATGTATAGCTTTTACAGTTATTTCTGCCGAGACTATTATTACTGACGATCATGATTGTATAGGCAAAAACTGTATTTTTTGCCAGCATATATACGCATATAAAAATATTATAAAAGTGACTACCTGTTTATTTATAGATTCAATACAATTATCACAATTAAACGAGCAAAAAACAAAAGAAACGATATCCTCATTCTTTTTAATTGAACAAAAAGTCCGTTTAAACACATGAAAAATACTTTTTCTTACAAACATTCTCATTAAAAAAATATTAGCTTAAAATTTAATATTTTAAGCAATATTCGAAAACTTAAAATTAATAGGAGAATCTTTATGTCTAAAGATTATGTCAGGAAAAATTTAATAAATTGTTCAAACTGTAACAAAACCGGATTATTAAGCGTTTTGGCTTTAATAATTATTTTAGCAAGTTTAGTAATAATATCATGTAACAAAAATGAAACAGAAATTTATAGTTTTCACGGGCAAACAGTTCAATTATTAGCTGATGGAAATTTTAATGCTTCTTTAGCTCATGGTGTTAAAAAGAGCGGCACATATTCAAAAACAACAGAAAATAACAGGATAATTGTTTCATTTATTGTTAACGGCAATACAGAAACCGGCAGAATAATTAATAACGCGTTACATCTGCCAAAAGAATGGGATGACGGCCACAATCATGGCAATATATTTCCAAAAGTAACTGAAGCACATTCAAATCAGGAGCATGGGCATGATCATTGATTGGGATTATGTACCTCGCGTAACATGATGGGTAACTGCTTAGCCGCCTTTTTGAGGCGGCTTGGTGGGAATGCCATGTTATGACTTTTAGGTTGGTTACTTGAATCTTTTTAAGGATGAGACTAAGTGTACAATATGTTGTTGTGTCAAATGTTTAAACTAATAACTTTATTCAATGTATAACTATTATAACACATGATAAAACGGAAAATAACGCAATCATTCAGTTTTCCACTATCTTAAATATTTTTATTAATAAGTATATAGAACCCCATTTATTATTCTTATCGTATCGTTAGTAATATTAAGGTTACCTCTTCGAGTAAAATTATCTCCGTTAAATGTGCCATATTGTAATGCGCTGCCGTTAAAATCAGAGTAATAAAGAGAAGCACCGCTACCTTCAGTGGAATTTTTTAATTCCGTAGCAGCATTATTGCCATATATAACGCCGCCACTCATACGAACAATCGGTTTATCATAAAACATAGCATATATACCGCCGCCACCGCTTAAAATTGCTGAACCTAAAGCAGTATTACCAGATATTTCACCGCCTTTCATAATAAAAGAACCACTAGTAATATAAACACCACCACCGCTACCACCTAATATAGTTGTACCTTCAGCTACTTTATTACTGAATATTTTACCGCCATTCATGGTAAAAGTACCACTACCAATACTAATTCCACCACCATTGTTACTACTTGAATTATTAGAAATTTCACCGTCATTAAAAACAACAAATGAAGAACCTGTAGTACCTTGAAGATATAAACCTCCGCCACTACTTGCCGAGTTGTTATGAATTTTAACTGAATTTATTATAAAATTATTACCAGTATTATATATACCGCCGCCATAAGTAGCAGTATTCATTGAAATTTCACCATCGTTTATTATTAATGTACTACCGTTGTATACACCGCCGCCATATGTTGATGAATTACCAGAAATTTCTCCACCATTCATTATAAGAGTACCACCATTATATACACCTCCGCCGTAACTTGTTGAACCATTGGATGTATTATTAATTATTTTAACATTATCTTGCAAATATAATGAACCATTATTGATGATAACAGGACTATTATTTGATGTAATGCCATTTAAAGTAATATTACTTTCTAATGTCAATAAAACACCACCGCCGATTGTGAAAAGAGAACCTTGTGAAGTAAGATTAATATTTCGCATAATATTGTCACCGCTTATAATTAAACTAATACCGCTTTTACCTGTATACGATAATGTTCTAGGAGTAATATTTTCGTCTGCTTTTATATTTATTTTATATATATTATTATTTTCAACATTATCCTGTAACCAATTTAATTGCTCATTAAGAGTAGCACCTGAAACTATTATACCTGTATTTGCAACAACAACAACTGACTGTTCTCTTTCTATTCCTGAAACAATAGCACTTATTTTATAAAAATAAGACGTGTATGATGAAAGTAGTGTATCTGTATAAGTATTCTTTGTAACAGCAGTATTATTTATTTTCGAAAAACCGTCATTTTTACTATTGGAGCGGTATATATTATATTCACTTGCTTCACTAACATTATTCCATGAAAGGCTAATACTTTCTAATGTACTTTCTTTAATAATATTATCAGGAACAGCTGATAATGTAGAAGTATTGATTGGAACAGTAAACGAACTTTCAATATTATTATTAATTGAACTAATTCTATAATAATATACAGTTGAGGGAGACAAATTTGTATCAATAAAACTATTTGTAGTTATAATATTATTATTTATCTTTATATATGTACCTGAATTATTAACAGAACGGTAAACATTATAACCTGTTACTCCATTAAGAATATTCCATGCAAGATTTACACTTATGCTTGAACTGGAAGTAACACGTAAATTAACAGGAATAGTTGATAAAGTTTCACCAAATACTTCATTTGATAACAAACCTTCATCGTCACCATTAACTGCGCTTATCCTATAATAATAACGAGTTTCCAGTAAAACATCAGTATCAGTAATTTCTGTAATAGAATTTGAAACAGTATTTATTAATGAAAATGTTCCGTTTTCGTTATCAGCGCGATATATATTAAATTTATTAACACCAGTAAAAGGATTCCACCTTAGAGTAATACTCACTGTTGAACTGGTTGTTATACGTACATTTGCTGGTGACATAATTATAGAAACAGCATTTGATAGGATACCCTCATAATTTGCACTGCTTAATGCACTTATTTTATAATAATAGATATTTCCTGGTAATAACTCTGTATTTGTATAAGAAAGGTTATTTATTACAGCTACTTGAGTAAATGAATTTGGATTTGAATCTGTTGCACGATACACTTTATATGTAGTTGCTCCATAAACTGAACTCCATGAAATTTGTACACAATTATTTGATAAAACTAATAAATCTATATTTTCAGGCGGTGATGGTCTTATAGTTTGAAGAACTGAATTAATTTCTGTAAGTGATAATCCTGTATCAGTTAAAGTTAATATATAAATTAAGCCGCGTTCAAAATTAACTAAGTTACCAGGAAATGGTACAGAAGTGATTGTGTTTCTCATGATTGAATAGCCGCTAGCCATACCTGGAATTACATCAAACACAGCACTTTTATCAGGAATTATAATACTAATATCACTTCCAAGTGGTTTAATTTCAATGTTGTTTTTTTTGAATGAGAATGAGTAATTACTATTATTAATTATTTTTATATATGCATGATCAATATCAATATTTTCTAGCTTATGAATATAAATAGTTGTTGTTTTATCAGGTTCAATTGCTGCGATAATATCAATTCCGTTATAAGGGATATTTATTCCGGGAATATCAAAAACATCAAAATAAAAAGTTGGATAAAATGCAATACCCAGTAGATTTGGTTCAGAATTAATAATTTTTGTTTCGTTTGCTGCTATATCTACTAATTTATCTGTTCTTAATGAATCTTTATATATTGTAACTGTAAAATCTTCAAGATTGATAAATTTGATTTTTGTTCCTTCTTCTGATTCAATTTCTGATTCATTAGTTAAGGTGTTATCAGTACATGAAGTAAAAAATACATAACTAATAAATAATATAGCTATTATATATTTAATAATTTGATTTCTGTATATCTTCATTTATTACCTCTTAGTTTGTTTGTAAATTACCATTTACTACTCGAATTGTAGTATCTGTTGTATTTAGATTACCCGATGAATTAAATGTACTTCCGTTAAATATTCCATATTGCGCAGTTCCGCTGCCACGATAAAACGCTGTCCCGCTGTTAGAAATATTTTTAAGACTTTCCGAAGCATTAGAACCATATATAACACCTCCACTCATACGGAAAGTCCCGCCTGATAAATAAACGCCGCCGCCTCTGCTTGTATTATTAGTTGCAAAAGTATAACCATTTGCTGAGATTTCTCCGCCAATCATAGTAAAGACGGTACCGCTATTAATATATACACCGCCGCCATAACCACGATCATTAGAAGAATTGTTATTTGATACCTTTCCGCCGTTCATAGTAAATCTTCCGCTTCCAATATAAACACCTGAACCATAACGGGCGCAATTACCGGATATTTCGCCGCCATTCATGATTAGTTCACCGCCATTAATGTAAACACCACCGCCATAAGTTACTGTTGAATAGAGAGATGAATCTGTGAATATATATTTATTCCCATTAATAATACTACCGGTATTCATAATTAAAGTACCATTCTCAATTCTTACTAAAGAACGATATGGAGCCGAAAAACCGCTAACCAATGAAATATTATTATCTAATATTACTGTGTTACCTTTACCTACATTAACAACTGTTGTTGAACCTGTAATTGTAATGATCCTAGTCGCTCCTGTACCTCTTAGCATTACAGTTATATTACTTCTATCAAAATATGAAAAATTGATACCGGCTACACTTTCGTTTGCAGATAACTCAATTAAATAAAAACAATTGGTAACAGCGTTACCCTGTACCCATGCTAATTTATCACTTAGATTAGTTCCTGGAACATTAGTACCCGAACTAGCAGCTAATGGATTTGATAAATCTCTTTCAATTTCATCAACAATAGCGCTGACTTTATAATAAAATGTAGCGTATGATGATAACCCCGTATTGTTAAAATCTCTTTCATTTAATGGAGTGCTATTTAACCTTGTATATGTACCGTTCTCTGAAGTCGATCGATACACATTATAACCGGTTGCTTCACTAACAATATTCCAAGAAATACTAATACTACTTGTACTGTTTGAAGATATATGTAAATTAACAGGAATAGCTGACAAGGTTGATACTGATAAAGGAGCTGAAAGAATACCTTCTATATCTTTATTAATAGATGCTAACTTATAGTAATAAGTTGTACCGGGAGAAAGCCCAGTATCTGTGAACACTAAACTTGAAATTGTATTTTGATTTAATTTAGTATATATACCATTTATAGTATCAGAACGATAAATATTATAACCGCTTGCTCCGTTCAATTCATTCCATGAAATACTTATTCTTATAGTTGTAACTGAGCTTGTTCTTACATTAACTGGAGTTGATGATAAGGTAGATGCAGAAAGCGATGCTGAAAATACACTTTCTAGATTATTATTTATTGAACTAACTTTGTAAAAATGAGTTGCATCAGGTGTTACATTAACATCTGAATATGTAGAGTTTGTTAATATATGTTCATTTACTTTTTGATATATTCCATCTAAAGTATCAGAACGATAAAGATTATAACCGCTTGATCCTTTAATTTCATTCCATGCAAGATTTAATGATATTGTTGTGCTGGATATCGAACGTAGATTGACAGGAATTGATGATAATGTGGAAGCGGAAATATATGTTGAATACGCACTTTCAATATCATTGTTTATTGAACTGATTTTATAATAATAAGTTGTATCAGGCAGAACATTTGTATCATTGAAAATCAATTCATTTATAATAAATGCATTAACTTTTGTGTATTCACCTATACTTGTATTCGAACGGTAAATATTATATCCGCTTGATCCATTAACCTTATTCCATACTAAACTAATATTAATTGTAGAACAATCAGATTGTCTAAAATTAACCGGAATAGGTGATAATGTTGAAGCAGATATTTGATTAGATTGTAATGTTTCAAATTCACCTATTACTGCACTTATTTTATAGAAATAAATAGTATCAGGAGATAAATTTGTATCTATAAATGTTGAAGCTGTAATAATTTCTGTATTAAGTTTGGTAAAATCCCCATTTTCACTGACGGAATGATAAATATTATAACCACTAGCCGAGTTAAAATTATTCCAATTAAGAGTAATACTGACAGTAGTGTTTGATGAAACATGTAAATTTGAAGGAGACATATTGACTGAAACCGGTGCAGATTGGACGCTTATATTGGTTGAACTGCTTGCTGCGCATATTTTGTAAAAATAAGTTTGACCTGTAGTAATTGTATTATCGGTATATAATGGAATAGAAGCAGTTCCTATTTGATTATATAAACCTGTTGACGAATCAGTTGCACGGAATATCTGATAAGATGTTGCGCCGTAAACTTCATTCCATGTTATTATTACACTTGAATTTGATACAGCATCAGCTTCAATATTTTCTGGTGCAACAGGAGGAATACTCTGTAGTACAGATGCTTGAGATGATAATGATAAACCGGCATCATTATAAATAAATGTATAAATTAATCCTCTTTTGAATTCTGTAAGATTGGCAGGAAAATTAACAGGTGTTAATGTGTTATGTCTAAAAGAATAGTCAGAGATAATTCCAGGAATTATTTTATAAACAACTGTTTGATCTTTCATTATTATACCGGGTCTCCCACCCAAAGGTCTTAATTCATTATTACCTCGATTAAGTGATAAAGAATAATTACTATTATTAGTTACTTTAATAAAAGATGAATTTATTTCCAAAGTTTCAATCTTTGGAATAGGAACTCTGTTTAGTTTATTTTCTTCTATTACGGTTATTATAAAAGGAGCGTCATAAGGTATAGAAATTTCTTGAATATCAAACAAGTCAAGATGAAATGTTGGATAAAAAGTAATACCTGACAAATTTGGCGAAGTCTCAATAACTATATTTTTATTTGCGTCAATACTGGTTATTTGTATTTCTCTTAATGAATCGCTATAAATTGTTACAGGATAATTTTCAAGATTATCAAATTGTATTTGGGTGCTTGATGAATTATCCAACTTAGAATTTTCAAAATTATTCTCGCATGATAGAAATAAAATTAAACTAATGAATAAGGTATAAATTAATAGTTTCATATTATTTATTCTTAACAATTTCATTCATTAACCAAACTGCCATCCACTACTCGTATAGTTGTATTAACGGAAGTATTAAAATCGCCATATCGGTAAAAAGTATTATTATTGATAACACCATATTGCGCTATACCAGAGCTTGCACAATATAGAGCAGAACTATTAGTAGCGGTATTTTTAAAACCTACTGGAGCATTATTCCCATAAACAACTCCGCCGCTCATGCGAAATTTTACAGAGCCTGATGTAATATAAATACCAGCAGCGACATTATAGGATGATGTTATCGATGAGCAAGAATTACCAAAAATCTCTCCGCCGTTCATATTAAATATACCATTAGTTATATATACTCCGCCGCCATGAGCATATGTGCTGCTGCTAGTTCCATGAGCGCTATTACCAGATATTTCACCGGCATTAAGTGTAAACACACCACTGCCGATATATATACCACCCCCTCTGCTGTAGTAACCACTAGAAGAGGAAACACTGTTACCTGTTATTTGTCCTCCATTCATTATTATAGTTCCGCCATTAAGATATACTCCACCGCCAAAAATATTTTCATAACTTTTTATAATACTATTACCAGATATTTTTGCTCCTTCGTTTAATATTAAAGTTCCATTATCATTAATTCTTACCAAAGAATCATTATTATTAGTTCTGCCATTTAAAGTGATATTATTTAAAATTAAAGTAACTCCAGAACTAATTGTAAAAAGTATGCCATTGGATGAAAGATTGATTGTATTTCCTGTGCTACTCAAGGTTATACTAATGTTACTTTTTCCGCTGTATGTTAAATCCTGCGGTGATATAATCTCATTCTCTGATATTTCTATAGCATAAAAAGAATTACTTAAAGCGTTACTCTTTAGCCATGTCAGCTTAGCCGCCAAACTGCTGCCAGGTACAATAACACCTGCGCTTCCTGTAACAATACCAGAATAATCACTCTCAATGCCTGAAGTTGATGACGTAACTTTGTAATAATATGTTGCATATGCGGTAAGCTCTGTATCTATATATCTGTTATCAGTTATCAAATTTGTGTTTAATTTATTATATGTTCCATTTTCATTATTAGAACGATAAATATTATATCCGCTTACGCCGTTTATTATATTCCATCCTAATGTGATACTATTCATATTCATCGCAGTTACACGCGTATTGATAGGCACATCAGACAATGTAGAGACAGAAAGAGGTATTGAAAAATCATTTTCAATACCGGAAATTATAGATGTAACTTTATAAAAATAAGTTGTATTTATTAAAAGCCCTATATCCCGGTAATTGTCACTGGTTATTAGGCTTGTATTTAATTTATCATATATCCCATTAAAACTGTCAGATCTATAAATATTATAACCGTTTGCGCTGCCAACCGCGTCCCATTTAATAGTGATACTGTTAATGTCTACTGCAGCTATAATTAAATTACCTGGAACATTAGATAGTGTAGAAATTAAAATAGGTATTGATTCCAAACTTTGAGTACCGCTAATAACTGCAGCAATTCTATAATAATAATTAGTTCCGGCATAAAGCCCATTATCTAAATAATTGTTTGCTGTTATAATCGATCCATTTAGTTTTGTATATATTCCATTTACGCTGTCGGATCTATATATATTATAACCGCTTGTGCCGGTGACAGTATCCCATGTAATTGTAATGGCGGTATTTGTTCTGTTTGTCATTCGTATATTATTGGGAGGCATAGAAAATATAATCTGAGAAGCCTGTCCTTCAACGTTATTCTCACGGGCTCTAACACTATAAATATAATTTGCGCCTGTTAAGAGATCGTTAATTGTATAGGAAAGTGATGTAACTAAACCAATCTGGCTTGATTCTCTGTAAATACGATAAGAAGTTGCACCAAAAACATTATCCCATGTAAGTCTTACACTTGTTGTAGATAAAAGTTCTGCCTTTAAATGTCTTGGTGAAGACGGAAACGGAGAAGCAGGTAATGATAATACGGATAATAATATGAGATTACTGCCACTATATGTAATTGAGTATAATTTGCCTGGTTCAAATTCATCTAAACCATCTGGATAATTTATAGGCGTAGTAGTATTTCTTCTAAGACTAAAGCCGGAAACATTACCAGGGATAATTTCATAAACCGCGCTTTGATTCGGTACAATGATATTTGGTCTGCCGCCAAGAGGAGATAATTCTGTGTTTCCATATTGAAAACTTAATGAATAATTACTGTCGTTTACAACCCTTATATAAGCGCGATTAAACTCAAATTTTTCCAATATTGGAACTGGCACTTTAGTGGTTTTATCTTCTTCTATTACCGTAATAATTTCAGGAGCGTTATGAGGTATAAAAACATCTTGAATATAAGGTATATCAATAAAAAATGTCGGGTAAAACACTATTCCGGTAATATTGGGTATTGCTTCAATCTTTTTACTGCTTTTCTTCTCAACAGTAGTTATAACATATTGCCGTGCCGGATCACTATATATTGATACAGTGAAGTCTTCAAGATTATTAAATTCTATCCATGTGCCTTCTTCCTCCTGCTCTGGTTCTTCAACCAGAGTATTTCCAGACCCGCCGCACCCGATAAAAATAGAAAGAAAACAAAATAGTATCATCAATAAAATAAAATGATATTGTAATTTTATAATAAAATTATACATTGTTCCTCTCAGTGTTTCTTCAGTATCTCAAAAACAACCATAAAGAAACATCGTGCATTAATATTCCCCTATGGCTGTATTAAGTTATTAACAATAAATCAATTGAAATAATTACTCGCATTTACCTCAGTTACTGTTATTGCTGAAGCAGCCGGTTCTGCACCAGATGGAATAGTTACTTCATATACCTTATCGCTTGCCATTGTCATATCTTGTGATTCCGGTACATATCTGTGATTTGTCTGCCATGAAGAAGCTCTAAAATTCAAATTTGTCGTAAGATCGCCCGGTTCAAAACCAGCAAATAGCAAACGTTGTCCGCTCGGTACAAGTATATCACCGGCTGGAGCTCCGTTCGTTTTTTGAGTTCCACCGTAAAACACTCGAACAGCCACTGAACAATTATTAATTACCATTACATAAGGTTTAGTATTTGCAGAGACATTTACGTTTTGTATGTCTGTTACATGAGTTGGATTCTGAGCATTTACCTGTACAGCATCATCGAGTTTTGGATTAGTAGTTTCAACTTTTGCAATGATCATTCCGTTGTATTTTAAATCTCTGGAATAATATAAACTGTAATCATAAATTTCGCCAATTTCGATAGGGATATTGACCATTTTTGCATTTGGTTGAATCACGGCATAATTCTGGCTAAGATCTGCTTTTCTGACTTCTACCCAATAATTTGTATAATTATTAAATCTCCAAATGCCGCCTCCCCATAATGAAGAAGGAGATACAGAAATCGTATAGGCTTGAGTATCAGAATAGTAAGCCATCTCGTGATATTGAGAAGCTTGTTCTTTTCGTTCTACATAATTCGCTTTTTGAACAGCTATGATTGCATAAAATTTCTGTTCTGGCATTTTTACCCTTACTTCTCCAAGATTACCGATCGTACCTATGTAGTTGGCTTTATCAACCTTTTCATAGAATAATAATACTTCGCTGCTAAGGGTGTTTTTAATTGTAAGCCGTCCGGCAACAGAATCTACACGCCCTGCTGGATAGTTATAAAACCCCGTTGCCCATTCCGGCGTAGTATTATTGCTATTACCACCGCCATCACCACCTTCATCGCACCCAACCAACAATACCCCAAAAACTAATGCCAAAACCAAAATTCCGGCAAATACTTTTCTTCTCATCATTCGCTCCTTTACAGTTACATTTACAGGATTTTGACCTGTTTTTGTAATTGATTGTCAAAAATAACAGGGCTATAAAGCCTTGTTTTATTCCAAGTTCCCCTAAGAAAATAGGGGATATATAACATATATACCCCATTATAAAAGGTTTTACAAGGCTTTTCCCCAATTTTTTATGTAATATTTATAAATGAGTTTTGGTGAAAATTTGAGAGAGGCCCTCGAATTAGCGAATCTAAGACAGATTGATTTAGCTAGAAAAACAGGGATTAATATAAAATCGATAGAAAATTACATCAAAAATGACGCAAAAACAATACCTTCTGCCGATAAAGCGGTTAAAATCGCGCAAGTTTTGGGTATAACTGTCGAAGAACTGGTTTTTGGTCATAACAATGAAAAAAGCGAAATAACAAATAAATACAGAAACAGCAGAATAATCGCGGTTATATCAAAACTAGATAAATACAACTTTGAGGTCATAATTTCCATCGCGAAAATTTTGCTCGATTTGCAAATGAAGAAATAAAATGTTTATACAAAGGAGTTTCTAATGAAAAATATTTTCTTAATTTTTAATCGTATTACTTTTGCCGATTAATGCCTTTACCCAAACGCCAACCAATGGGATCCGTTTATTGCTCTTGCCATAATTCATCAGCGCTTTTCTGAACTTAACAGACAGGGGTACTGCTCGACGCTGTACAAGAACAGAATATTACCGGAATAGGCACTGACGAAAAAACTGCGGCTATTTTTAACGCTGTTACCAAAACTTTTAATGTGATTGGCGAAGGTATTATAATAGTTTATCAGCCTCAATCTACAGGAATTAGAACGCAAACATATGGAGAATTATCACATTGTCCATAAGAACGCTCTAGCAAGCATTAATTTTACAGTATATTGATCTTACCCTTAACGGCGTAATTGTCCTTTACAACCATCAGACAAAAAGTTTTCCAATTTAAGAAAAGCCGTCCGAAAGGGTGGTTTTTTATGTTGTATAATTTGGGTATGTTTACAGTGAAAATTAACATTGACAAGAAATAAATAGATAATGTATAATCAGACATAAAGAGGAAGCGGCCGGGGAGCGAAGCTGCGTCCTGCCCTGAAGCCGATTAATCATCAGGGTCTTAAACCTGTCACAATATAACAAAGGAGTTAATCATGGATAAGAAAGTAAAAGTATTAAATAGCGTTGATGGCGAGTCAGTAAAAAAGTTTAAGGACATGAGTATTAAACATAATATTGCTACTAAGCTGGAATTTAATATTAATATAGCAGGCGCAGAATTTAATGATCTTGAAGAAGCTATAATTTTCGCGTATAGATGCGGACTGGCCTCTGCAAGCTCTGAGCCGTCACCGGTAGTAAAAGGCGGTAAAGGCACAGTCGATCAGGATGAACTTTATAAAATATTAAAGAAAGGCCACTCTGTGGAACATAAAGCCGACTTCTTAAGGGAAATAGCCAAAGAATGGTTTCCGATAGAACTGCATAATGAAAAGAAAATTAAAGCTGTTCATCTTGAGTTAATTGAGATGGCGAATTTTTTAGAGAAATAAATTTTCTTTTTCTTCGCATAATGTATAATATTCCAAAGGCGGCTTCCGAAGCTAAATTAATAATAATTAAACTGATTCATGTAAGTTGGCGCCAATAAAAATAAATCCTTTTACTTTAACGGTTAGGAAAGTTAAATGGTGACCATAAAGGAAATCGCCCGCATTACGGGTGTTTCTGCGGCGACAGTTTCCAATGTACTCAACGGCAAAAGCGGAGCGGCGGGCAAGGTAAAGGCTGACGAGATTATAGCGGTCGCGCGCGATATGCATTATATGCCCAATGTACTTGCGCGTAACTTACAGCAGAAAAAAACAAATACAATCGGCATCATCGCAGAAGACCTCACTGTATTTAATACTCCGGAAATTGTTGACGGTATTGACGAGCGCTGCGAAGAAAAAGGTTACGAGATAATCCTCGCGAACATGAGGCTTTTTAAGCGCTACAACAACGATTTTACAGATACGCCCAGGCATCACGAGCTTTTAGATTCCATGATGAAAAACATGATCGCGAAACAGGTGGAAGGGATAATCTACGTCGGTTACCATTGCCGTGAAATCGCGTATCTGCCGTCCGGTGTGCAGGTTCCATTTGTGTACGCGTATTGTTATCCCAAAGAAGAAATTTATCCTTCGGTTCTTTTTAATGACGAGAAAGCCTCATATGACGTTACGCGAATTTTAACCGCGAAAGGCCACAGCCGTATCGGGGTTATCTGCGGACCGTCATCAAGCTACCACACAAAGGCGAGGCTCGCCGGTTATAAAAAGGCTCTGTCAAAAAACGGCATAAAACCAAATCTTGATTTTATCGTTTACGGCGACTGGGAACGCCCTTCAGGGTACCGCCTTGCCGCATCCCTCCTTGATAAAAATGTAACTGCGATTTTTTCGTTTAACGATCTGATGGCATCCGGCGTTTATGAACGCGCGGCGGAACGCGGCCTTCAAATCGGAAAAGATATTTCACTGTTTGGTTTTGATAACCGCGATATAAGCCAGGGATATATCCCGGAACTTTCCACTGTCCAGCCGCCGTTAAATGAAATCGGCAGAAGATGCGCGGAAATTATTTTTGATCAGATAATACCTGACGAAAGCAAAAAATATCGTAATAACGGAGCAGAAAACAACCGCAAAAATAACAACGGCAGAGAAAAAAAAATCGAGCTTTCGTGCACAATTCTTGAGCGTCAATCTGTCGGCGTTTGCAGCTAACTTTTTCTTCGCACAAGCCACGCAGGTAAAAGCCGCGCGGCGCCGCCTTCCGTCTTACTGACGATTGACAATACGCTTTGCAGAACGATAAACGCAAGTAGAAAAACCGCTGTGATAATCGTAGGCCATGACGCTTCCAATAAACCAAGCAGCGGAACTACACGCTGTACAAGCAGATTAATTAATACGCCGAAAAAAGTTCCGATTGGAAGACCGACTCCGCCCGAGAACATTACGCCGCCTATTACACTTGAAGAAATCGCGTGAATCTCGTAAGTGCGTCCGTAATCGGGGCTTCCCGACGGCATTCCCAAAGTAAAGACAAGTCCGCCGATTCCCGATAAAAGTCCTGCCAGAGTGTGCGCGAGAAACCTTGTTCTGTTTGGATCAATCCCCATTAAAAGAGCGCTTTGTTCATTGCCGCCGACCGCGTAAAGAGAACGTCCGAATCTTGTGTATTTTAACAGTATAACAATAATTACTAAAACAATTAAAACTGTAATTCCAGCCGGAACGAGGTACGCCACATCATGAGTTCCATTGCGTCTAACGTTATACAAAAATGGAATATACAGTTTTGCGTCCGACCACGCGAGAAACAAAGGATTTGTGATCGGCACTGAAACAGGGCGTATAACGCTGATCATGCCGCGCGCGAAAAACATTCCGACAAGCGTTACGATAAACGGCTGGATTTTCATGTAGCCGACAAGGAAGCCCTGCGTTACTCCAAACGCCAAACCGATACCAAGCGACACTGGAATCGACCATACCGCGTTTACACCGTGTTCTGTCAGCATAACGGCGATAACCATCGCGACAAGCCCCACAACTCCGCCGACCGAAATATCAATGCTGCCTGAAATCATCACAACAGTTAAAGCTAAAGAAATCGCGAGTAGATACGGTTTTTCGTTAAAAAACATATTAAAAAACATTGTGTATCTGCCAAAATTGCTGTCTTTGAATAAAATTACAGATGTAACATAAAGTAAAAGAAAAAGCGCTATTGTAATTATTAATAAAATCCCGGTGTTATTAAAACCTTTATTTTTAGACAAAAGAGACGGAGTAATTTCTTTTACATCACTCATCGATCACTCCTTCGCCTTTTCATTCTTTGCCGTGCCTTTGATCATTCTGCGCGCTGCAAGAGATCTCATTCTGTCTTTAAAAACATCGGAGCTTACAACAATAATAATAACGATTACTACAGCTTTAAAAACATTAAGCTGATCCGCGCGAACCTGCATCGCGTACATTGTTGTTGTGATGGTTTGAATTGTGTACGCTCCGATAACGGAACCTGCGATGCTGAATTTTCCTCCGCCCAGAAGCGTGCCTCCAAGCGCGACCGCGAGTATCGCGTCCAGTTCAATTGCCCTTCCAATTTCATCGGAGTTAACGCTTCCGACCGCGCTTGATGCCATAAGCCCCGCTACCGCGCATAGAACTCCGCAAAAAATAAATGTTAAAAATTTAATGAGAGTGGAATTAATTCCGACAAGACGCGCCGCGGAACTATTGATACCGATACTTTCTATATTAAGACCGAGGCTTGTCAGTTTCACAACAGCCGCTACAATTATAATCATCGCGACAGAAACAAGAATCGTGGTTCTAATTGGTATGCCGGGGATTTGAACTCCGAGATATTTATACACAGGGTTCATAATGTAAATTGTCTGGCTGTATGTAATTAATTTCGCGATCGAGCGCCCCGCAGTAAAAAGTATAAGCGACGCTATCATCGGTTGAATTTTTAAAACCGCTACAAGAAAGCCATTAAACGCTCCGCACAGAGCGCCGCCGAGCAGTCCTGCGAAAACCGCGAGTACATACGGATTATGAAAAACTTCTGTTCTGTATTCAGGACCGTTAAGCATAAGACCGCAGAACGCGGCAGAAATCGCCATGATTGAACCGACGCTGATGTCCTGACCGCCTGACACCGCCGTAACCAATGTCATGCCAAGCGTTACAATTACAAGCCTGCTCGCTTCGTCAAGGATGATTGGAATGTAGCCTGAAAGCAGTCCGTTTGTGATCGACATCTGGAAAAAAGTGGGCGTTGTAAAAATATTTTGAAGTAAAATAATAAATAATAATGATATGGAAAATGTCAGTCTGTTTTCAAGAATTCTTTTGATTAACGTTTTTAAGGATGTGTCGATTAAACTAAGAAGCGGCATTTTCGCCTCCGGCAATCGTGTGCATAATTTTTTCCTGATTGATGTCCTTTCCCGCAAGCTCGCCGATTTTATTTCGGTCGCGCATTACAACAATTCTTGAACACGTCCGCAGCATCTCATCAAGCTCCGAAGAAATAAAAGCCACGCTTTTTCCTTCGGCGGCAAGTTTTAAAATAAGTTTTTGAATTTCCGTTTTTGTTCCCACGTCAATTCCGCGCGTAGGTTCATCCAGTATCATGAACTCGGGATTTGTTAAAAGCCAGCGCGCCAGAATTACTTTCTGTTGATTTCCGCCCGAAAGGCTTCTAATCGGTGTTTCGCTTGAAGGCGTTTTTATGTTAAGAAGTTCTATATATTGATCCGCGTATTTTTCCATTTCTTTGCGGCTGAGTTTTCTGAATAATCCGTGTTTTGTCTGAAGCGCGATGATGATATTCTCGCGTACGGTAAGGTCAGCGAAAATACCGTCGGCTTTTCTGTCTTCAGGCAGATACGCCATTCTTTTTTTCATGGCGTCTAACGGCTTGTTTACTTTTGAGTTTTCGCCCTTTAAAAATAAATTTCCGTGAATCGCCTTATCCGCGCCGTACAATGTCCTTACAAGTTCGCTTCTGCCGGATCCCAAAAGGCCGCTAAAACCGATTACCTCGCTCTTGTATATCTTCAGATCGAAGGGATTGATCCTCTGTGTTCCGCTCGATAAACCGGATGCCTCAACAACCGGGATTTCACCTTCCTGCGTTTTCAATTCGTCTTCATCGGGTTTTAAATTCGCGAGATCGTCAATCTCCTTGCCGATCATTTTAGTAACAAGCTGAAGCCGTGGCAAATTTTCCGTTTTATACTCGCCTACAAGTTCGCCGTTACGCAAAACTGTTATGCGATCACATATCTCATAAACTTGTTCAAGAAAGTGAGTGATAAAAATAATTCCAACACCCTGCTCTTTTAACTGCCTCATAAGCGTAAAAAGTTTTTTTACTTCATTTTCATCAAGCGATGATGTCGGTTCGTCAAGGATGAGAATTTTACATTCAACCATTACGGCGCGGGCAATCGCGATTAACTGTTGAATGGCGATGGAACAGGTGTCAAGCTGCGCCGCTGGATCCGCGGAAATATTAAGACGCTGCAAAAGTAAAACAGCGTCCTTGTAAATTTTCTTCCAATTAATAAGACCCAGCTTGCGCGGTTCGTGTCCAAGAAAAAGATTTTCCGCGACTGTAAGGTTTTGGCAAAGATTTACTTCCTGATAAACAGTGCTTACTCCGTACCTTCGCGCGTCCTGCGGCGAAAGTATCACGGCAGGTTTATCCTCGATTTTTACATTTCCCTCGTCCATGCGGTAAACGCCGGTAAGGACTTTGATCAGGGTTGATTTTCCCGCGCCGTTCTCTCCCATAAGAGCGTGAATCTCGCCGCGCCTGAGAGTGAAATCAACATTATTAAGAGCGTGGACACCGGGAAATGAAATCCCGATGCCCGACATTGTCAGAACGCGATCGTTTCGCTCTTCATCGTTCATATTAATCCTTCCGGCGCCCAATCGCTCAGACGCCGGATAAACACATCTAATACTGGCGGGCGTTGATAATATCCTGAGTGATGGTGTCCCAGAAGAAAGCTTCTTCATCAATATATTCAATCTTCTGCGGCTTAATACCTTTCTGGAGATTGTCGATGATCTGTTTTACTCTCGGACCATGCAAAGGATTGCACTCAACGTTACAGTTGATAAGACCTTCAAGCGTCATCTGGAGATACGGCCTGTTTGCGTCGAAGGAAATGATCGCCACTCCGTCCGCTCTGCCGACTCTGATACCGGCCTCCTGAAGCGCTTGAATCGCGCCGTCAGCCATATTGTCGTTCTCGGCGTATACGCAGTTGATCCTGTTTCCGAACTGCTGTATCCACGAAGTCATGATCTGTTTCGCGACATCTGTGCTCCAGTTGCCTGTCTGCTGCGCGAGGAGTGTCCAGCCGCTGTTTGCGTTAACAGCATCCATCAAAGCCGCGGTGCGTCCGACCTGCGCGCCCGATCCAAGCTGTCCCTGAAGATTTACAACATTGACAGGTCTTGAACCAAAATGTCTTGTCATCCATGCTGTTGCTTTTTCGCCTTCAACTTTAAAGTCAGGACCGACATAGCAAGTCCAGAGATCCTGCGCCGCGTTGATATTTCTGTCAACAAGAATTACGGGGATGCTGGCTCTCTGCGCGTTTCTTAACACTGTGTCCCATCCGTCCATGTTGACAGCGGCGATTACAATGTAATCAACTTCCATGTCGATAAAGTTTTGAACGTCCGCGACCTGTTTTGCGGCGTCATTGTTTGAGTCTGACATAATCAGGCGGTAACCGGGAATGTTGAATGTATTCAACATTGACCTTGTGTTCGCCATACGCCAGTCGGATTCATCCGCTTTACACTGAGCGAAACCAATTGTAATAACATCGCTTGATCTGCTTGACCTTTGGCAGCCTGTAAAAGCCATTGACACAATGACAACTACCAGAAGAACCGCAATAATTTTTTTCATATTTTCCTCCAAAAAGATATTTTGCGTATAATACTATAGAACTATACCTTTTTCGTACATTAAATTTTTTACGCATTTAAGTTGATTTTCTTACGATCTATAAAATGATATTATTACATTTACCGCAAATTTCGGTATTCTTTTGGGGTAAAACCAGTGTTTTTTTTAAAAATATGGCTGAAATAATGCGGATCGTTAAAGCCTGTTTCAAATGCGATTTCCGCGCTTTTCATGGCGGTGTTATGCAAAAGCTGCTTTGCTTTTTCCAGTCTCACTTTTGTAAGATACTCGATAAAATTTTCACCGGTCTCGCGGGTAAAAACTGTGCTTAAATGGTTTGGGCTGATCCCCACATAAGACGCGGTAGAATAAAGAGTTATATCTCCGCTAGAATAATTCCTGTTGATGTACTCACGCGCCTTAACGATTACGGAGCGGAACCTTCCGCCTGTATTTGAATCGCGGAACTCTATTACGGCTTCAAGAAGATTTCTTACCGACTCGTTAAAAACATTACGCGCCGATATTAAATTTTTGATCTCGTTCTTTTCAAGGCTGAAGGGCGCGATTTTTTTTATATCCGCGCCAAGCTCTTCCGCGATCCTCGATGCTGCCATTATTATTTCGCCGAATATAAAATAAGCCGTCATTTCATCAAATTTATTTTCAAGAGGTCTTGTATACTCCGTTATCATTGTATCGATATCTTTTTTGTTCGCGTAACGCAGTTTTGTAATAAACATATCGCCTTCGATAAAATTTTCTATATTTAAAAGTTTTTTATTTTCTTCGTCAATCCGCCCGGCGATTTTATCCAGAGCTTTTAACATCTCGTTAGACGAAACAGGTTTTAACAAATACTCCTCAACGCCGATGGAGATTGCCTCCTTTGCGTATTCAAACTCATCATGCCCGGACAGAATAATTATTTTTACCCGCGGCATACTCTTTTTAACTATTTTGGAAAGTGAAAGCCCGTCCAGAAAAGGCATTCTAATATCGGTAATTAATATATCAGGTTTGATTTCATGAATCATTGATAGCGCGACTTCTCCGTCAGGCGCTTCTCCCGCGAGTAAATATTGAGTCTGCTCCCAGTTTATGTTATTGCGGATTCCTTCACGAACGATTATCTCGTCTTCCGCAAGAAACACCTTGTACACTTCTCCCCCTTACTGAGCTATAGTTTCAGAAAGCTTTACAGGTTCAGGCACATACAATGTTACATTTGTTCCTTCCCGGTAAACGCTTTTAATATCAAGAAGATTAGTTTTGTTGTAATACAATTCCAGCCTTTTGGCAACATTGTAAAGTCCGTAAATGCGGTTTTCTTTTTCGCTGACTGACGGTACGCCCCCTTCGGATGAATGTGTCCCTGTGTAAAACGGATTTGTCAATTGATCTTTTATTGACGCGACCTGTACTTCCGTCATGCCGATGCCGTTATCCGCAACGCTGAAACAAAGAAAACCGTCCTCCTTCCATCCTTTAATTTTGATCATCCCTTTTCCGCGTTTGTTCTTGATACCGTGGTACAACGCGTTTTCAACTAACGGCTGTAAAAGAAGTTTGAGCATTATCTTTTGTTCCATCTCGCGTTCATATTCAATCGAGTAATCAAGAATGTCACGGTAACGTATCTTCTGAATTGTCAGATAACTTTCAGCGTGTTTAAACTCATCCTGTACGCGCACCCATTCGTCTCCTCTGTTAAGTGAAATTCTGAAAAAATCAGAGAATGCCCTTGTAATGGAAATAACCTGTTCGCTTTTATTACCCTCGGCAAGCCAAATGATTGAATCCAGCGTATTGTATAAAAAGTGCGGCGTTATCTGCGCCTGCAGCGCGCGCATTTCTGATTTTTGCCTGTTCCGCTGTTCGCGGGTATTTTCGTCGATAAGCGTTTTTATTTTATCCGCCATGATGTTAAGATTTTCCGTTAATGTTTCAAGCTCCTGCACTCGCGGTAGATCCGCTCTCGCGTCGAGATCTCCCTCGGCAATTGACGATGAAAGCGCGACAAGAGAGCTTATCGACCTGTCGATACTCTTTGACACAGACATCCAAACAAAAACAGAAATAAAAACCGCAAAAACGATGATAACTGCTTCCACAATACCGATAATAACGGCGCGTGTTTTAATGCGGAGATTTTCGGCGGCAGCCGATTCAATTTCCCTGACAATAAAGTCCTGTAAAAGTTCTGATACTAGAACCGACACTCCTCTGATTTCGTCTAACATACGCTCGTTTTCAATTACAGGATAATTGTTTTCCATCTGAGTTCCAAGCCTGTTCACGTAACGCAAAAGAGTCTGCATTGCTCTTCCTGCCACTTCCAATATCCGCCTGTTTTGCGTCGTCCCTGTTGTGCGCATAATATCCTGAAGCCCGGAATTAATACCATCAATAATAAGATATTGACTGCCATCCGCGAAAGATTTGTTACCTGCTACTATATCCCAAAGCTCGTTTGTAACTTCCGTTCTTACCACCTGATTCAGCCGGTTTGTTTTATCAACGTTTCTTATAAGTCTGTCATAGCTTAACGTGTTATGAAAGGTGACAATAATACTCATCATCAGCGGAATCAAAAGAAGCGCGATAATGATGATATGAGATTTTTTAATAGTATTGATGATACTCGCGCTTATAAGAAAAGATTTTAACCGCCGCATCAAATTCTTTTCGTATAAATCTTTTTTGTCAAAACCTTTTTTCTGCGCCGATTGAAACCGCGTCATTGTTAATATCCCCGCGTTCCGATATTTGAAAAATCATCCCATTCTGTAAACACTTCTTCTTCCATAAAAATAATTCTTGGGATGCTCTCTCCGCGCGCTAGAAGACCGGAAAGACGCATGATTTCTGGTCCTTGCCGCGGATTACACTCGACAACGCAATTAATTTCTCCACGCACAAGCGCGTCAATCGCCGCCTGCTCAGCATCGATACTGATAATGACAATATCAACACCGGGATTTATGCCGCGTTCTTTCATGGCGTCTATCGCGCCCAAAGTCATTCCGTCGTTATGTGAATAGATTACGTCAATGTCGTCAAACTCTTCGAGTATGTTGCACATAAGCTCGTAACCCTTTGAACGCAGAAAATCGCCTGATTCGGTGTAGATAATTTCAAATTCAGGATAAGCGGCGATTACATCACGGAACCCCCTCGCTCTCATTATCGCCGGTGACGAACCTTCCGTTCCGCGAAGCTCAACTATTCTAACGGGATTATCTCTTTTTGTTAAAAACTCTCCGGTCGCGAGGTTTAAATATTTTTGTAATAAAAATTCCGCGGAACTTCTTCCTTGAGCCAGCATATTAGTGCCGAGATAACCTGAGTATAAACTTTCATCATTTATATTGATCTCCCTGTCACAGATCAAAACCGGTATTCCCGCTTCCTTCGCTTCCTCAAGGACATTTTCCCATCCGTCGGACACAATCGGGACAAACGCGATCACATCAACCTGATACGCGATAAAAGAACGAATTGCCTTTATTTGATTTTCCTGTTTTTGCTCGGCGTTAAAAAAAAGAAGCTGAATCCCTTCTGCGGCTGCCGCTTCCTGAACAGAGCGTGTATTGTAATTTCTCCACGCACTCTCGGCTCCAATCTGTGAAAATCCAAGAATGATTACATCGAGTCCGGCACTTTTTCTCACGCAGGAAGGAAGCATCATAAGTAGAATAATCAATGTGATAAATATTACTAAACCATGTTTCCGTTTCCGCCAATTCATATCATTATTATAACGTATATTGATAAAAATAAAAGACAAGAATAAAAATTATTTAAATTTTTATACGCTGTCGTTTTTTACTGCGTTGCCGTATTTGGCGAATAGTTCCTGTATACTTTGAATACCCAGTTTCCGGTACATATTCTTCTGGTGATGATGAACCGTCTCATAGCTGATTTTTAAAATGTAGGCGATTTCTTTGGGCGGATTACCGGCAAGCAGCATTGTAAAAATTTCTTTTTCCCTCGGCGTTAAATTTAATTTTTCTCTGTTATTGATCGTTTCCGTCTCAACAAGCGGCTTGGAATATTCTTCCATATCGCGAAGATAAAGCCCGTCCGTCCAGTCCGCGTCAAAAAGTTTTTTCTGTATAAGCGGCATAAATATAAGGCACAGACTGACAAGAACAAGAACAACCGCGAAAGCCAGAAATTTGTTAGGCGCGTCAAAATAATTAAAATAAAAAGAAAAAACGCCTGAGATAAAAAAATACTGTATAAAAAATACAAGACAATATATTCTGAACATTCTTAAAGATTTACTTTTTTTAATCGCTCCTGCGCACATATAACATATAATTATATAACCCAGACTGTCACCCATACCGTAGATGAATGAACCGGCGGTAATAGCGGCAGATGTGTCAAGCAGAAGAACGCCTAATCCAAACAATGTAAAAGCCAAAAACATAAGCCATATATACAATGCGCTTTTGCCTTTCATCATTTGAAAAATAATAACAAGAGCGACAGAAATAACAGTCCCAAAACCAAATGCAAAACCAGAAACACTGCTTCCCGCCCATTCAATGTAATTGCTCATACACATGATCATGTAATGGACAACGCCTAAACCAATAACAAATATAACTCCCGAGTCTTTGCCGCTTCCGTTCGTATTTAACTGTGCGAAGATCGATTTTGATTTGTTGCCAAAAAAAACAATGAAAAGAAAAAACGCCATCAAAGCGGCGCCGACCCATGTATTGCCCGCAGTGTGAAAATCAGGAAGGATATTCCATGAAGCGTAATAAAACCCGTAGTACAATTGAATAATGATCATGCCGGCAAGACGCTCAACATTATTAAGCGCGAAACAGAAAAGATAAAAGGAGCAGGCGGCGCAAAGTCCGTTGAACATTTTAAAAACCATGTAAAACGCAAACTGCGCGGGACCCATCGGTAAGAAAAATAGTAATAAAAGAATTAAAGCGGACAGAACCGCGGATATTCTCAATAAAGGAATAATAAATTTTTCCGGCAAAAACCTGAGAATAAGCCATCCGAACCCAAGCAATAAAAACATCAGTTCGTTAGTCGCAAAACCTCCCAAAGCGATGCTGTGACCGTAGTAGCGCAGATTTCCCAAAATAACGGAAACGGGAAAAATCAACAGAACAGGCAGCGCCCTTATGTTGCGAAAAGATAATTCGTCACGGGTTTGGAAAAGGCTTTTTACCGCCGCGCACGCCGCGCTTATTCTGTTACGCAAAACTTTATACTCCGGTAATTCTTATAGCATGGACTTTAATAAAAATTTGGCCGCGGTTGATTTTAACCTCTCCATAAATTTCAACTCTGTCAGATACGCTGACAGACAGCCCCCGCCATTCTTTGCGGCCGATATCAACCGTAATCTCACCGGATGAATCACGGAATAAATAATTATGCCTTCCCGTCGTTAATGCGTTTATAATATTTCCGTTTAACACCACCCATGAATCGTGGGGAAGAGTTCTTGCTTCATTAATTGTAATAGGCGAAACTGCCGTGACAGGCTGCCCCGGAAAACGGTTTACCCTTCCCGTCCCTGTAATGGCGTGAACTTTAACATGAATTAATCCGCGGTGCAGTTTAACTTCTCCGTAAATTTCAACTCTGTCCGTTACATCAACGCTTAACCCCCGCCATTCTTTCGGACCGATGTCAACGGCTATATCGCCCGTCGCGTCACGGAATGTATACTGCCTGCCGCCCGGCAGTACATTGACAACATTTCCGGCCAAAACAATCCATGAATCGTGGGGAAGATTTCTCACTTCGCTTACGGTAATAATCTGACTCACCATAACAGCCTGTCCCTGCGCGGAGACAAAACCGCCGGAATCAGGCCCCGTAAAACCCTGCCCGTCAACGGCGGACACGGAAAATAGAATCAGTACAATTGAAATAAAAATTTTCATAAAAACGCTTCTTTCAATAAAAATTATAATCCATACTAAACTAATCCGCATATCTACGACATGCGTTTATAAAACTATAAGTCCCGGAAAACGTCAAAAGCAACTCCCCAAATTAGGTGAGGCGGGATTTTTATCTTTTTTTTAGGTCACCAAATCCGGGGATGTATATGCGTACTCAGTTAAACTTGATTGTAAAACATGGAGAAATGTTGCCTATATATGGAGAATTGTTGCGTTTTTTAAAAAATGACTGTATTTCGGTATGAATAAAAGATAAAATATATATTAAGAAAACGGCGAAAGGAGATTTATATGGCATTTTGTATTAAGTGCGGAACACAGTTGATAGACGGCGCGAATTTTTGCGCAAAATGCGGAACAGCCGCGCAGGGAGCTCCGGCGGCAAGTCCATCAGGAAACGTTAATAAGCAAAGAATTGAATTTTCTGACGGCAGCGTTTTCGAAGGTTTTATTATTAATGGAATGGCTCAAGGCCATGGGAAGCGCACCTGGTCTGACGGCGAGTATGTAGAAGGTAACTTTGTTGACGGCAAACCTCACGGAAAATGTAAATACAGATTTGCGTGCGGGGATGTATATGAGGGAGATTTCGCCGACGGCAAACCATACGGTAAAGGCAGAAAAGTATTTGTAAACGGCGATGTATATGAAGGTGATTTTGACGGTGTCCCAAATGGTAAAGGAAAATATAAATTCGTAAACGGCGATATGTACGAAGGTGATTTTGTTCAAGGCGGATGGAATGGTAAAGGAAGATATACACATGCAAACGGCAAATATAAAGAAGGATTGTTCATAGACGGCAATTTCGTGGGTTAAAACGTATTGAATACAATAATATATTGATAATTTTAAACGGGTGTAAATATACCTCCTCCGCTTTTGCTGCCTGCAATAACCTCAATTCGATAACACTGTACTAAACAGGCGTAATATAGTAGTATTTTTATACGCATTTTAGGGTTTCGGCGTTTAATCATTTTTAGGGGTACGCGGATTCATGAGTATTACTCAAGCCATAAACAGGTTTTTCCAGACAAGGGATGAGCTTACCCTCAGGAATATAAGGCGGGAATTGTGGGCGCTCCTTTTAATATTCCCAATGTCGGTTATTTTGGGGGATTTCCGGTACTTCAATCTGAACATTGAATTTGGAGGCCTTCAGTCTTACGAACTGATGTTATACCCTTTGGGGCTTGGGTGGCTTGTTCTCGTTTTTCTGCCGAAAAAATCCATTGCCCCGCTCCTTAAAGCCGCGGCGATCTGCTGCGCCGCAATCCTGCCTTTCCAATTACTACTGACTGATGATATTCCCAAGCTCGCGGTTTTCATGGCGTTTCAATTTTTAAACGGCATTTGCGCCGCCTGCGCTTTTTCCATTTTCTGTTTTAAACTAAAAAATGTTGAACGGCTTTTCGGCATAGCGCTGATCATTTTTTATTACAGTCTTTACTACACCATCTACAGGCATTTTCCCGTTGTCCAGGACATCTACAAAACATGGGGCGGCATCGCCGTTATGGCTTTTTACCTTGTCATCGTTTTTATGATGAGCGGCAAACTAAACATGGCTGTTTTTGAGAACGAAGAAATTACAGAAGCGGCAGACGGCAAAGGCTTAAACATAAAAATTGTTATTTTCCTTCACATTGTTTACTACTCGATTATGTGCATGATCAACTATATCGAAAGCGCGGAAAAAATCATTTTCAGTCTGCCGTACGGACTTGGGCAGCTTTCTTCCATCGCAGTGATCACATTGATAATGCTGATAAATAACCGTAACGCTCTTTACATATGGCTGATGTTCCTTGCATTCTCGTTATTGGGGCTTACTATCGTTAACTATAATTCCGATATGGCGCATAAGGCAGGCTCGCTTGTTTACGGTCTTGGCGACGGTTTAGGTTATATAATAATTTACTATTTATGTTCGGGAGCGATTAAACAAAGCAAGGCAATTAAAATGTATAAACTTTTCTGCCTGATTTTATTTATCGAATATTTTTTTATATCGGGGTTATTATCGCAGGTCTTTGACAGGCATGAAGGATCGAATCATATTATCGCCCTCAGCATTGTTGTAGTCCTGTCTTCATTCTGTATACTGATTCTTCCCTATTTGCAGAAAAAACTGTTTACAGAGGATTGGACGGACGGGCTTCATTTAAAAGATATGCCGGAATTTTCCAAAGGGCTTGCGGAAACGGAAGCCGTCAATATAAAGGAACAGTTGAACCTGACCGAAAGGGAACACGAAGTTTTTACGATGCTGCTAAATGGAATGGCTCTTAAGGAAATCGCCTACACATTAAAAGTAAGTTACGAAACTATCCGTTTTCATACAAAAAATTTATACGGTAAACTCGGTATTCGAAAACGCTCGGAGCTTTTTGCCAGATATGACGCAAATCAAAGTTAAATGCCAAAACCTACCCGAAATATATCAAACCTACCCAATTAAAACAGAAAACCTACCCATATAGGTAGGTTACTGGAACGAATAATCGTTATAAAATTCTTATATAAAACCATAAAAAATTTTGGAGGTAGGCAAAATGGCTTCTCCGCTGACATGCAGGTCGACAGATCATTCCGATCTTAAACAGTTTGCGTTCAGTTTTTTTTGCGACAAGTGCGGCTCAGAATGGAAAAGCCCCGCAAGGCCTTTTGAACAAGGCGGTTTTTCCGCCGTGGAGCATGAGATAACAAGGCAGCTAATTTGGGAGCAGGAACACAGAGCGGCTTTTGACTTGGCAAATCAGCATGCGGTTCTCCGTTTTAATTACTGCCGTCAATGTGAAAAGTGGGTCTGCGACGATTGCTTTGACGCCGAAGGTGACGGGAACGGCGAATTTTGCAGGGAGTGCTGCAGCAAGCTGGAAGTTATAGAAGGATAAAACGCCGTACGGACGTTAAACGCTAATAAAAATTTACGGAGAAAGTATGAAAAAGATTTTAATTATTTTAACCGCGGTCCTTGTAATATTTACAAACTGCGCGTTATTTCAACCTGCCGCGGAACCTGAACCAATGGGCGATATGTCCGCTCTTGAAGAACTGGACGTTGTAATCAGAAAAGCATCAGATTACCTTAACAGTAATATTCCCAGAGGCGGAAGAATCGCCATACTCAATATTCAGTCCGCTTCAACAGCGTTATCTGAATATATTATAGAAGAATTAATTGCAAACGCCGTAAACGACAGAATCTTAACGGTAGTCGACCGGGTGCAATTGGAGTTGATTAGCTCAGAACGAAATTTTCAATTGTCTGGGGAAGTCGATGAAAGAGACGCTATTGAAATCGGCAGAATTTACAGTGTGCAATATATTGTTTCCGGCGCGGTCAGCGATCTTGGAGATCGTTACCGCATTAGAATAAAAGCATTGAATGTTCAAACCGCGCAGGTTCAAGGACAGTTCAACCGTAATATCGCTCCGAGCGCACTTATCACAGCTTTAATGAGAACCTCAGTACCGGCATCTCCCGCTGTTCCGCCGTCTCCGGTGCATCCATCTCCGGCGGTAACTCCTCCTGTAACTCCCTCAGCGCCGGCAGTCACGGTGGTTCCCGCGGCTCCATCAGGAGCGCGGAACGGAGTGTATACATTTTATCCTCGGTTTAGATCAATGCAGGCGGGACTTCCTGTCAATAATGTTTTTGTTCCGCAAATAACCGTAACAAGGGATTATATCGTCATACATTTTTGCAGAAGCGCAACAGGAGAATGGGAAAACGGGATAAGCGGATTTTACGACCGGCGGAATTTTACATTACAGGACCTTGATAACCCTTCAAGATTTTATTCACCGGTAAGCGCGCGAAGCACCAATAACGGAATGGGAACCATTTGGTCAATATCGTTTGACCGTTTTACGGCGGTAAGATTCAGCCTTTCCTGCAAGCCGTACGGCAGCACAAATCCGGCAATAATTTTTGAAGAAATAATTCTTGGGGAACCCAATGAATGATTAATAACTAACGCACGATAAATAATTAAAAGGAGTAATTTATGATAAGAGAAGAATTTGAAAACGAGTATAACAGAATATTTGAAAGAGCCATGATGCTGGGCGAGAAAACCCGCCGAGAAGGGCTGCTTGCTCTGGATAACTGCATTGACGAAGAAAGACTTTTTCAAAGAGATATTATGGAAATTGGATTAAGGCTTACTTGCGATGGAACTGATTCCACGATAATAGATAATATACTAACAAATATTATCAACCTTGAAGAAGACACTGATGAAAAAATACTAAAGACAGTACAAAAAAACGCGGTGCTGATGATACATCAGGGATATTCATCGGCAATACTCGCATTAACATTAAATTCTTATGTAAAAATCGGTTATGAAAACGCGATGAAAATTTATCTGAAACCTAATAATTACAAAGAAATATTATCCGGGGAAAATGAGCAAAAACAACCAACAAATACAAATTTAAGCGCGGCTTTAGATTATTATATAAAAGCCAACGATTGCAGAGAAGATGAGGATTATGAAAAAGCGATTTCCAATTATGAAGAAGCGTTGTCACTTTATAAAAAAGCTCATGATGGAAAGCATCAGGATATAACAGATACCTTATGCTATATCGGAATCTGTTATGAGAAAACAGAAAATTTCAATAAAGCGATTGAATATTATAAATATACTATTGAATCAGACGAGGAAGTGAACGGAATAGTAAATGAAAATATCGCTGTTTATTATATTCAAATATCAATGTGTTATATAGGGCTGAGAGATTTTCAAAATGCTCTCAAATACTGCGGGAAAGCACTTGCAATAAGAGAAGAGAAATTTGGAACAGAACATTCAAGCACAGCCGTTGTTTTTCATAAAATCGCGGAAATTTATTTTTTACAAGAGGATTTTAAAAACTCACTTGTTTATTACAATAAAGCCTATATAATATTTGAAAAAAATAACGGCAAAGAAGATGTTGACACAGCCAATTCCTGTTTTGGCATTGCCGCCTGTCATGAAGATTTACAGGAATATGAGAAAGCGCTTTTCTATTATAAGGAGGCGCTTACAGCATATGAAAATATTTTAGGCAAGGATCATTCGAGTACCGCCGTCACTTACTTTTGTATCTCCGCCTGTTATTACTGTCTAAAAGACGACGAAAAATCGCTGGAATATGATTTGGAAGCTCTAAAAATAAGAGAAAAAATCTGTGAAGAAGACGCTCCTGAGCTATCGCTTTCTTATAATAATACAGGCTCAGATTACCGCGCCTTGGGTAAATATGAAGACGCTATAATATATCATCTTAAAGCGCTGGAGTTAAGAAAAGAGCATAGCAAGCATTTGGATCATATTGCTTTATCGTATAACAATATCGGCAAAGACTACGAAGCGAAAGGCGACAGGAAGAATGCGTTAAAATACTACAAAGAAGCGCTTACTCTTTACGAATCACTTGAAGGATTTGATAGCGACACGGAAAACACAAGACAGGCTGTTAAGAGAACCGAGTAGTATGCCAATGCAGTCATGGCAAGTCAGGGGGCTGGGGGCAGACTGTGTCAAAAGCATAAACCAACAACAAACGTTATGCGCAAATGGCAATTGAAAAGAAAAGAGACATCTAGTAAAATGGATTAATAATTTAAGTGAGGGAAATTATGGAATTCATTAG